>ERZ1026780.866-NODE-866-length-21880-cov-11.608935_pt1 | contig 21880 bp, 20 predicted proteins | sample MGYA00380126_ERZ1026780 | MGnify/ENA primary metagenome ERZ1026780 (study PRJEB33269, sample SAMEA4719762) | human gut metagenome | biome: human-associated habitat; feature: organic feature; material: feces | place: Cameroon | collected 2013-10 ... | reverse complement strand
AGCGGGGAAAATACATGACGGTCAGTGAACTGAAAACGGAGGTGTTTGGCATCATACAGGCTTTTAACCGGCATATCCCGGCAGAAGAGCAGTTACGTCGCTATGATAAAGCCCGTAACCAGAATGGCAGTGAACAGCAGCAAAAACAGGCTGAAATGGCACTGAATCAGCTGATTAATCGTTATCAGGTGAAACACGCTGGCAAACCGGAGAGGCAGCCATGATGGCTGATAAAACATGGTAATGGAAAATAAACCCAAAAGAATGCGCACACCATGGACAATCGAAGATATTCGCTACCTTGAAACGCATTATGGCGTGAAGAAAACCCGCGAAATAGCGGCATACCTGAACAGAAGTGCGACAGCAGTTCGTGCCATGGCGTATCTGGTGGGGATAACAACACCAGTGGCTACGGACTGGTCAGAGACAGAGATTGAGATTGTTCGCAGGGACTATCCGGCAGGCGTTGCGCTTGCTGATATTTGTGCCCGTCTGAACGGACGAGCGCCGAAATCCGTGTGCTGGATGGCCCGCAGGCTCGGTCTGAAACGCCCGGGTTACTGGTGTGCAGAAGAAGATGAAATTCTGCGGCAATATTATCCTTCAGAAGGTGTGAAAGTGAGCCGACGCCTTTCCGGACGTACAGAAAATGCAGTAAAACAGAGGGCGCGGGAACTGGGTGTGAAGTTCACGGGAAACGGGCGATTACGTCTCTGGACGGCAGAGGAGTGGAATGTGTTGTCCGGAAATATGGCATTGGGGCCATCGGCACTGATGAAGTTACTGCCGGGGCGTTCCCGTCGTTCAGTACAGGGGGCTATGAGGCGTTTGCAGAAAATGATGGAACGAAATTAAAGTGTCGAAATTATCTCTGCAGCGTAGTTGTTCGGGTGAAATCTCTATTTTTTGTTTTAATTATCATTATCCTTTTAAGAAGGCTCTCAGGTGATACAGAATATAAAATACATCATAGTGTCATGGATAAAATGGACCTAACGTCAACACAGGATAGTTCCGGGAACTGTCTGTTGAAAATGATGTTTTTTAACAGAAGTGGGTAACCCATTTTTATATTGACGTCAGAGTTCATTTCTGGTTATCAGAATGTTGTCGGGGATCTGATATAATTTTGTAGATTTATTGTTTATGTAGGTATCTGAAATGTTAGCACAGTTTTTTGAGCAGTTGTTTCAATCGATAGACTCTACACTGATTACCAATATTTTCATCTGGGCTGTTATATTCGTATTTTTATCAGCGTGGTGGTGTGACAAAAAAAATATACATAGTAAGTTTAGAGAATATGCTCCAGGCTTAATGGGGGCATTAGGTATTCTGGGTACTTTCATTGGTATTATTATTGGGTTACTCAATTTTAATACTGAAAGTATTGATACCAGCATCCCCGTATTATTAGGCGGCCTAAAAACAGCATTCATTACAAGCATTGTAGGTATGTTTTTTGCCATTTTATTTAATGGAATGGATGCTTTCTTTTTTGCCAATAAACGAAGTGCGTTAGCAGAAAATAACCCTGAATCTGTTACACCTGAACATATCTATCATGAATTAAAAGAGCAGAACCAGACTCTGAATAAATTAGTCTCGGGTATTAACGGTGATAGTGAAGGTTCTCTTATTGCTCAAATAAAATTACTACGTACTGAGATTAGCGATTCCTCGCAGGCACAACTAGCTAATCACACTCATTTCAGTAATAAGCTTTGGGAACAACTTGAACAATTTGCAGATCTAATGGCAAAAGGTGCTACAGAACAAATTATTGATGCTTTGCGGCAAGTCATTATTGATTTTAATGATAACTTAACTGAACAGTTTGGTGAAAACTTTAAAGCACTTGATACCTTTGTAAAAAAACTTGTTGAGTGGCAGGAAAATTATAAAACGCAAGTTGAGCAGATGTCAGAACAATATCAACAAAGTGTTGAGTCCCTGGTTGAAACAAAAACTGCGGTTGCCGGGATTTGGGAAGAATGTAAAGAAATTCCTCTGGCTATGTCTGAACTGCGTGAAGTGCTTCAGGTGAACCAACATCAAATCAGCGAACTCTCCCGCCATTTAGAAACCTTTGTTGCCATCCGCGATAAAGCTACAACCGTATTACCTGAAATACAAAACAAAATGGCTGAAGTGGGTGAACTGCTGAAATCCGGAGCTGCAAATGTCAGTGCATCCCTTGAGCAAACCAGTCAGCAAATACTTCTTAATGCAGATTCAATGCGCGTGGCCCTGGATGAAGGTACCGAAGGATTCAGACAATCGGTTACCCAAACACAACAAGCATTTGCCTCGATGGCACATGATGTCAGCAATTCCTCCGAAACCCTGACCAGCACGTTAGGTGAAACAATTACTGAAATGAAACAAAGTGGTGAAGAATTCCTGAAATCACTGGAGTCGCACTCGAAAGAATTGCATAGAAATATGGAACAAAATACGACTAATGTGATTGATATGTTCAGTAAGACTGGTGAAAAGATTAACCATCAACTATCCAGTAATGCCGATAATATGTTTGATTCAATCCAGACATCATTTGATAAGGCAAGTGCAGGGCTGGCTTCTCAAGTCAGAGAATCAATTGAAAAATTTGCTCTATCCATCAACGAGCAGTTACATGCTTTTGAGCAGGCAACTGAACGTGAGATGAACCGTGAAATGCAATCATTAGGTAATGCTCTGCTTTCAATCAGCAAAGGTTTTGTTGGTAACTATGAAAAACTTATTAAAGATTACCAGATAGTTATGGGGCAGTTACAAGCTTTAATTTCTGCCAATAAACATCGCGGATAATCGATCATGGATAAGATTATAGGAAAACAATTACCTAAAAAAGATCAAGATAATGAACATTGGGTATCCATGTCAGACCTGATGGCAGGGCTGATGATGGTTTTTATGTTCATATCTATTGCGTATATGCACTACGTACGTATTGAAAAAGAAAAAATTAAAGAAGTTGCCGTAGCCTACGAGAATGCTCAGTTACAGCTTTATAATGCTCTGGATATTGAGTTTGCAAAGGATTTGCAAGACTGGGATGCAGAGATCGATAAGCAGACTCTGGAGGTTCGATTTAAATCACCGGATGTTTTATTTGGCTTAGGAAGCACAGAGCTTAAACCAAAGTTTAAACTCATACTTGACGACTTTTTTCCTCGCTATCTAAAAGTCCTTGATAATTATCAGGAACACATAACTGAAGTCCGCATTGAAGGTCATACAAGTACTGACTGGACAGGAACAACAAATCCTGATATTGCTTATTTTAATAACATGGCACTATCACAAGGTCGTACACGTTCAGTATTACAATACGTTTATGATATAAAAAATATCGCGACACACCAACAATGGGTTAAAAGTAAATTTGCCGCAGTAGGTTATTCATCTGCACATCCCATTCTTGATAAAACCGGCAAGGAGGATCCTAATCGCTCCCGTCGAGTCACCTTCAAAGTTGTAACAAATGCCGAGTTGCAGATTAGAAAGATTATTCAGGAGTAAGAGATGAAATTATCTATCGACATTTCAGAACTTATTCAATTAGGGAAGAAAATGTTACCAGAAGGAGTCGATTTTTTTCTGGATGAATCTCCTGTTGATTTTGAGCCTATAGATATTGAGTTATCTTCGGGTAAAGAAGTTAGTATTGCAGAGCTTGACCCCGGTAGCAGCCTTATCTCTTATCATGGTCGCCAGGTTCTTTTATATATTCGGGACCATTCAGGACGTTATGACGCTGCTATCATGGATGGCGAAAAAGGAAAACGTTTTCATATTGCCTGGTGCAGAACTCTTGATGAAATGCGACAAAAGAATCGATTCGAAAGATACCATGCTACTAACCGTATAGATGGTTTATTCGAAATTGATGATGGTTCCGGTCGCAGTCAGGATACTGATTTACGGGTATGTATGAATTGTCTTGAGCGACTTAATTATAAAGGAAGTATTGACAGACAAAAAAGAAGAGGAGTTTTTAATTCCTTTTCCTTAAAGGAGTTTTTTTCAGATTATAGTACCTGTTTCTGCCATATGCCTAAGGGGAACTATGATAAAACAAACAGTGGGTATGTCGAAAACTGGAAAGATATATCTAAATCAATGCGAGAAAGTGCTAATTATATTTGTAATGATTGTGGTGTGAATTTATCGACCGCAAAAAATTTATGCCATGTTCATCATAAGAACGGTATCAAATATGACAACTCCCCTGAAAATCTGCTTGTTCTGTGTAAGGATTGTCATCGAAGACAACCTCTCCATGAAGGTATATTTGTTACCCGGGCAGAGATGTCGGTAATTCAGCACTTACGCTCTCAGCAAGGGTTATTAATGGCAGCATCCTGGAGTGAAATATATGAGCTTACTGATTCATCAGTTCATGGCGATATAAGCATGATGCAATATAAAGGTTATTGCCCACCTGTACCGGGATTAGAGATTCGAAACTCAGAGCATGAAATTATTGCAACTGTAGAAGCTGCGTGGCCAGAGTTCAAAATTGCGGTTAATGTCACCCCTGTCGAAGTTGATGGCTGGAAAATATATACCGTGGGTGAGCTTGTTAAAGATGTACAGGGCAGTATTTTCATTACGGCGTAGCTTTCAACTGACTTGTGGGGGAATTTTATGTGCAATAAGAAATTAAAATGTTTTGTGAGCAGTGTGTTTAAATTATCTTGAAACATCGGATAACTCTTTCGGTTTCAGGGGGGGGAGCTATCTTTTAACGCTTTAATTTTATATTTTATCAGTAAGTATTATTATAATGCAGTCTACATTATATTTAAGTGATTACAGCTCACTCTTTCTTTAGGATTGTAATGGCAGGCGATAAAGAATTACACATCGGTGACTTTTTTGTAGGGAATAGTACTTTTGGAATTTTTTTTCTGGTTAGGATGTTTGTGCTGGTTCATCGGAATTTGTGCTTATGCTGTTTATGCATATCGGCAAACTGTTATTTTTACAGTCTTTGCTATTTTGTTTCTTACGATATATTGGCGTGTTAATATGTTTGGCAAAATAAAAGAATTACATAAGACTTATCGAAAAAATCAGAAAGAAACGATTGTTGTTGATATTCACTCTTATCACAATGATGTTGCGGATAATAATCTCACAATCGCCAGTTTTCTGAATAAAAACAGCGAGTCAGAAGATGATTCATTTTTTCATGATGGATTGTCTAAAAACACAACGTTTATTGCCAGTAATATGACAATAAATGGAAATGTTGTTGCGGATGGTATTGTTTATATTCTGGGGAGGGTGAACGGAAATATTACTGTTATTGATGGGACGATAAAAATAATTAAAAATGGAGTGGTTAACGGTAATATGGTTGCAAGATATTTAATTTCTGATGGGCATTCAGAAGGAAAAGTAATTGCAAGTGATATTGTTGTTCTTGAGAATGGACATATAAAAGGTTGTGTGATTTATGATTCATTATCTATTCGTTCCGGGGGGGTAATTGATGGTAAAACCAGTCTCAGGAAGAAAAAGTGACACAGTAAAATCATTAAACCTCAGAAATGCCAGACAGGCAGGGATATTGTTATATTTTTTATGTAATGCAATATTTGTTTATCACATCAGAAGTTGTGCTGATGAATTACATTCTGCGTGAGTTACAGTCTGAAATATGAGGCTAACAGAAAAAACTCTGAATTTAGTCATTGATACTCTGAATGATTTATGAAGAGAAATGTTGGGCAATGGAAATTGCAACAGCCCGTTTAATGCAGTAATAGTCATTACAGTGACAAAAGTAAGGATAAGCAGAAAAGAGACATTGTCCCTCGTTTTTCAGATACGGAGGTAGCATGGAATGAGGTAGACGAGACTCTTTCGGCAGATGCCCGGGAGGAGGTACCGGACAACGGAATTTGTAATCCCCTTTTCTGAACGGCGGAGAAACCAGGGTGAACTCCGTACGGTATAGCCTGTAAACAGGAAACTCTATTTCATAAAATCTAAGGCAGGATCTGCATCTCCGGAATGTCAGTAAGTGAATATCTACAAAATCGGGGAGTGTTAAATCCGGAACCGGAAAGGGAAACAGTTTGCTTTTTTACTGAGGACTTAATGAGTTATTTTATTGAAAATAGCTGTGATGTTATTAATGGTATTTATCTTAACGCATAAACAGATCTATTCTGCGTAAAGTCAGGAAAATGAGTGATACATTTTTAACTGAAAAAATTCTTACCGGAGAAAATGTTCTGCGTGCAGCAACCGCCCGCATTGAGTGGATTTTTGAAACTTTTCAGTCTGTATGCCTGTCTTTTTCAGGTGGAAAGGATTCCACCGTGCTTTTCCATCTTGTGGCAGAGGCGGCCCGCAGGAAAAGACGTCGTTTCTCTGTACTGTTCATTGACTGGGAGGCCCAGTATCGGTGCACCATTGAACATATTCAGAAGATGCGGGAAATGTACCATGATGTGACGAAAACCTTTTACTGGGTGGCACTTCCCCTGACCACGGTAAACGGCGTTTCTCAGTTTCAGCCGGAGTGGATATGCTGGGAGCCAGGAGTGACCTGGGTTCGCCAGCCACCGGAAGAGGCCATTACAGACATGACGTATTTTCCCTTTTACCGGTATGCCATGACGTTTGAAGAATTTGTTCCGGCATTTTCTTCCTGGTTTGCCGGTAACCGGTGTGGAGTGGCAATACTGACTGGTGTCCGTGCTGATGAATCCCTCAACCGCTTTATGGGACTGGTGTCTCAGCGCAAACTGAGATATGCAGATGATAAACCCTGGACCACAGCGTCACCTGAAGGGTTTTATTACACCATGTATCCGTTGTATGACTGGAAAGCCCGCGATATCTGGATATATAACGCCAGAACCTGTGCCATCTACAATCCTCTGTATGACCTGATGTACCGTGCCGGCGTGCCGTTACGCAACATGCGTGTCTGTGAACCTTTTGGTCCTGAACAGCGTAAGGGACTGTGGCTTTACCATGTTCTGGAGCCGGAAACCTGGGCCAGGATGTGTGAGCGGGTGTCAGGGGCTGCCAGCGGGGCGCTTTATGCCAATGAGAGTGGTGCCTATTTTGCCCTGCGTAAGCGTATCACGAAGCCGCCTCATCATACCTGGCGCAGCTATGCGATGTTCCTGCTGGATGTGATGCCGGAAAGAACGGCAGAACATTACCGCAACAAGATAGCTGTCTATCTGCGCTGGTATCAGACGCGGGGCTTCCCGGATGACATCCCGGATGAACAGGAGAATGACCTGGGGAGCCGGGATATTCCGTCCTGGCGACGTATCTGTAAGACTCTCATAAAGAATGATTTCTGGTGCCGTACCCTCTCCTTCAGTCCGAACAAACCCCGGCACTATGAACGTTATCTGCAGCGTATGAAGGAAAGGAGGAAGGAATGGGGGATTCTGTGACACCGGACATGCTGGGCGACATGATTCGTCAGTACTTCAGTCAGGCACGAACTGAAGAAGAGACCATACAGGCCCTGAATCACCTGCGCAGAGTGCTTCATGAAGTCAGTCCTTTTGCGCAGGAGCCTGTAGACTGTGTGCTGTGGGTAAAAGCAGATGAGGTGGTGGCCAATGATTACAATCCTAATGTCATGGCGCCGGGTGAGAAGAAACTGCTGAAGCAGTCACTGGAGAAAGATGGTTTCACACAACCGGTGGTGGTGTCTGAGGAAAAGAACCATTACCTGGTGGTGGATGGTTTTCATCGCCAGGTGCTGGGCAGGGAAGCAGGTACGGGAAAACGTTTGAAGGGCTGGCTGCCGGTGGCCTGTATTAATCCTGAGAGAAAGGGACAGGCTGAACGCATTGCCGCGACCATACGACATAACCGGGCCAGGGGCAAACATCAGATAACCTCAATGTCTGATATTGTCAGGGACCTGTCGCGCCTGGGCTGGACGGATGAACGCATTGGTACGGAGCTGGGTATGGACCAGGATGAAGTTCTCAGATTGAAACAGATTAGCGGGCTGACGGAGCTGTTTCAGGAAGAGGATTTCAGCCCGGCATGGACGGTTCGCTGAGACCATCAGATATGTATATTATTTCAGTGAGTTAATGTTTTGAGCAGGAAAAATAGTACCCCGGAAGTTGTGGAAGACATTATTGCGCAGAAACTGGAGGCTGCTGGTTGCTGGCGCAGAGCTTCTGCCCGCTGGCTTTTTGTTATGGGAAATGTTGAATGTACAGAAGCACAACGGGAGTGGTTGTTGTTGCGCCGGAATTATTGTCTGGCGCAGATATCGTCCCCGCCGCTACCTGAAAAGCTGGATATCAGCGAAGTGGCGAAAGCTGCAGATGCCACGCTGAGGCGAATGGGGATTGCCAGCCCGTCCGGGGAGGTATTCAGAAAAGGTACACCGGTCTGTTGATATTCAGATTAACGGACGTGTATGATGAAGAAAGAAATGGTGAACAGTATATCAATGACATGGCAACTTTTATGCGATGAACATGGTTTTACCCGGGAGCACTAAAATCTGCTGAAATAGCCTGCTGCCATCCATCAACCAGTATATTGCTCAGGAATAAGTGGCTGACACCGCCGGAGAATATTCTGGAGCAGGTTACCCGTGAATACGTACGAAGAATACATAACTGTTCATCTTTCAGGAGCGAGAAGGAGGCGGAATCCTGGTTAAATGAACTGTTTTTTGCTGTGATTGCCCCGTTATACCGTGTTGCCCCCGAACAAACAGAACAGGTTGAGTCCTTTGTTCTGCAGCTTATTGCCGAACAGGAGCGGGTTTGGGAGCTTATTCTAACCAATGATGGTTATTCATGGCATTGCGCACTTTAATGATATATTATTTCATCTGGTTTTACGAAATATGGAAGACCAGCCTGAACATGAGAGACAACGAATAACAAAAATGCTTAATGGGTCCGATACAAGGCGGGTTGCAGAAGAGATTAAATTCCGGATTCAATATCTTCAGGATGAAGAACAAAAGAGAGCTTTAAGTGAACTGGTAAATGATTATTACTTCAAAGAATAAAATACGGCGAGGTGATTTTTACTATATGTTAATAAAACGGGGTTAGATGTACTACATCAAAATATGAAAGATGGCGAGGGATGTTTCAGTTATATAAATATAAAACGGCAATTCTGGTGCACCCCAAAGGATATCTGGCAGGGGAAATGATTCATCGCCAGGCCCTAACGTCGTCTTGTCAAGATTAATGTTATAGACATAGCTAAAATTTTTATGGATAAGGATATGAACTGTGCCTCAGGTCCGGAACATCCTGTAGGAAATTTTTAAGTCGGGATTGAACTGAACTAATGCCAAATAAGTAACTGTCAATATAGCTTTCGTTAATGCGTACTATTTATTTCGGAAATTTACTGGATCGGATTGATTATCTCAAAAAGCAAGAACTTTGATGATAGGAATGTTTCAGTGTAGTAATGACCAATAGTCATTAGTTGATGCCCTTATCATGAAAAATAAGGGCTTGAGTGAATGAATAATAAAAATGATTATACACACCAAAACCTGTTAACTTAATTCCTTATGTAAAGTATTTATCACTTGTTCTAACCATAGTTGACCATTTTCACATCTTGTGTCATCTACTGGAATTACTGTTAGCAAATGGTTAACTGTATGGGAAATACGTAATTTATCACGCAGTCGTCGTTTCTGTGTCTCGACAGTTCCATCCTTACTTCTTGAAATAAGTATTAGTCTTCGACCTTTATTCTCTACCAACTCACGGAAAAGTCCGTTGATATGACTGTCATCCTTATTAAATCCAAAACCTACAACAACAATAGCATCAGATTCAGCGTAAGCATCGAACAGATTAACATATCGCCTTGACATAGTTACCGATGTTAGAGGTTTAAGACCGCTTTGTGTCAGCATGAAGGGAACGTGGATCTGGCTTGGGTCTACATTATTTGGATTTTCACAAGTGATGACCGCATTTTTATAGGGATTATAGTAGTCATTCACGCTGCCGTTCAGGTGAATAATTTGTGGTGACTCTATTTTCATACTACGGAAAACTTCCGCCAATAAGCTGTTATAATTAGCTGTGCCAATGGCTGAAAATGTTAGTTTATCAGTGAACATAGCTAAATCGTGATAGTACCCTTGATCAGGAATAGCTTCGGCAGATGGCGCTTGAGTACTAATATAATCTCGTGCGATCTTGAGAAAAATAACCATACGAGTAAACTTAGCCCATTCAGTGGATGGCGAGAAGAGATAACGAAAATGATCATCTATCAGTTTCTGATAGTCAAGTACTGTTGTAAACAGATTTTCTAATACCTTTTGGGCTATTGCACAGAAAAGAGTTAGAGCTGTTGGGTTTTCATTTATATCGAAATTTCTATTTTCTTCCAACAATAACTCTAAAGCTGTTGAACCGATGCGGTTAAACTCCAGATGGAACATGCCAGTAATTTCATCGAAAATGGGTAAATCATCGGGGGCCGCTTCGAATAATTCTTGATTTAAGCGTTGCACAAGAGCTTGACCATGTGCACCAACGAATAATTGCAAAAACGACGTAACGTATCGTTTTAGATCGTCGTTGTAGGTTGATTTACGTACCACATCTAACATAGCCGAATAGTATTCGGACTCAAATAACCTAACGTCTTTTGCTAATAACTCGTTAAGGCGGATATCGTGAGTGTATAAACGCTCACCAATAACGTTTCCAGTCAACGTTGAAAAGAGATTTTCTAATGCTGCCTTATCGATACCTAAAGATAGAATAGCATTGTCGCATTCTTGATCAAAACAGTTCAAACGGCGAATTATCTCTTCACGTTTATATTCGATAGATGATTCGATAATGCTGGTGAATTCATTGCGGCCAAAAGCATAAATACTTTTATTAGCATATCCCTGTGGCAACCAGTCATTAGCATATGGTGAACGTGAATCTACGGACTGTAGTTGCTTACGGAGTTCAGTTTTATATTGACTCGGATCTTGTCTAAAAAGATCTATGGCAAACTTTCCACCGCTGGGTAAACCATACCCAATTTCGGCTCCAGCACCAAAAAAGAATCCTAACTTCATGGTTAACACCTATCTTTTTGATTTAATCAATTGGTTGCTAATCAGCGTATAAACAGAATGTTTACAATCCTGTCTGGTCACTGATAATCATCAGCAAGTCAACTGCTGAATAACGTTTCTGCATTTTCAACGAAAACAATAGTATCGTAAGGTAAGCATCCGGGAAACTCATATTGACGTATTTTTCGTGCACGTCATCAGCGGTGCATACGAATGATCACCATCTGAGGATGGTTGATTTATTTTGTTGCACGGGGGCGATCGCCAGACAGATACTGGAGGCTGGTTATGAAGTGCTGAGTCGGGTAATTGCGTCAGGTCGCGAAGTACTGACACGGGTATTGGTGGCAGGTGATGTAGTACTGCCCCGGGAATGACTCCGGGCTGATTCAGGTTCTGATCCGCTGTCAGCCCGCATGGATACAGCTCTGGCCCATTTCCTGTCGTCAGGCGTTCAACTCCCGACTGCAGGTTATCGCCCGGTGCACAAACACCTGACGGCAGGTATCACTCACCTGGAGAAGGTAAAGCCCTCAAGAGGTAGCAACTCTGCCAGTCGCTTCTCTGGCCATTCCGGCAGACGCGCCAGGACGTCTGTCAGCCAGGCATGTGGCTCCAGACCATTACGTTTTGCCGTTTCCAGAAGGCTCATTATCTGTGCCGCGCGGTTTCCGGCCATCAGTGAACCAGCGAACAACCAGGCTTTTCGTCCCATAACGACCGGGCGGATAGCACGCTCGCAGATATTGTTGTCCAGGGGCACGGCTCCGTCACCCAGGAAGCAGCTCAGTTCATCGCGCCGGTTCAGAATATAGTTAATCGCCTTATTTAATGGCCCGTCGGGCGGACAGCACGGCTCCTGCTCTTCAAGCCAGGCAAACAGGTCATTCACTATCGGCCGGGAATACCGTCGTCGCCATTGCCGTATTTTTTCCACAGGACGTTCACGGATGAGCTTCTTAATGCGGTAAAGGCCGGCGATTTTTCTCAGCGCCATGGCTGCACGGGGCTCCCTGCTGGCCTTATACAGATTTGCGAAACCGCGCCTTGCGTGGCTCCAGCAACAGGCAGATGTAATACCGGGGTCATTATCCGCCAGAGATTTGTACACGTTGTATCCGTCACTCACCAGCGTACCGCCACACCAGCCCTGCAGCCAGGCCTCAGGATATCTGAGGGCCCGTCCGGTCTGCGAGTCAAAACAGACGACCGGCGGACCGCTTCTTTCTCCGCTGACGTAAGCCCACAGCCAGCCGGAGCAGGATTTACCGTCTTTCCGGGTATCAAGGAGCCTCAGGGACGTTTCATCTGCATGAATAACATCCCGTGTCAGAAGCTCGTGGTGTAACAATTTTGCCAGCGGGGCCAGTGCAGCGCCAGCAACACCGACCATATCCGCCATTGTACTGACGGGGAGCTCCACACCCATTCGGGAGAAAATGTGCTGCTGGCGATACAGGGGCAGATGGTCGGTATATTTGCTGATGACAACCTGTGCGATGACCGATGGCTCAACAGCACTTTTCGGAAGGATATGTGCCGGCATTTTTCCGCTGAACACTTTCTCACAGCAGGGACAGCTGTACTGCGGGCGGATATAGCGGTTGACCACGACCTGTGCCGGAATATATTCCAGCTTCTTGCTGACTTCATCGCGAATGAAGTGCAGGGGGGCATCACAGTCAGGACAACGTTCCTCAGCTGGCGGGATAACCTTTTCAGCACGGGGAAGATGTGAAGGCAAGGGCTTACGAACAGGACGTGTTGTTGTTTTTTCTTCGTCCCCGGTCTGAGGAAGCAGTTTGTCCAGATGCGCCGAGATTTCTGCGATATCCGCGTCAACATCCTCTTCGAACAGGGAACGCTGCATCCCGGCCAGCGATTCGCATTTTTTACCAAAACGCTGCTGGCGTGCGAGCTTCATCTGCTCTTCCAGGATGCGGATACGGTTCTGAAGTTCTGCAATATTCCGGTCTTTTTCCTGCACCACATTTGCAAGATTTTGACTCTCAGCCATAGCTTTTTGCACCATGGCAATTGCCAGAGCGCGAAGCTGTTCAGGGTCACGGGTGGTACTGAGAAGCGAGATATCCATGCGATGGATTATACGACATCACACATGGATATTCATTATATTTCATTGAGTTATTGCGTTGCTCTGAGCATCTTCGGGTTCTTCCTGGTATACCCATTTTGCCAGGCCATGCCCTTTCACCTGTTGCCAGTCAACCCCACAGACCAGCCAGTGAAACTCATCCTGTGTGAGATGCCATGTGGCATCACCTTTCCGGGGCCAGCGGAAGCTTCCCCGGTGCAGTCGTCGGGTACACAGCCATACGCCATGTTTGTCCCACCGGAGAACTTTTATGCGGGAGCGGGTTTTATTGGTGAAGACAAAAGCAGTACCGTCATGCCATGCAGCGTTAAGTTCGTTCTGGACGTACTGTGTCAGTGTATCGATACCCCGGCGCATATCGACGGGTTTTACGACCAGGAATACGTTATCAGGCGTCAGCATGGCGAAGAGCCCGGAAAACATCGGTTAACTGAGAAGGCTGACAGCACATTCGGATACCTCCGGGAAGGAAAAGTGTGACAGGCTCATCCGACAATGGTCTGTCATCAGCCATTCTGGAAGCGCCAGATACTGAAACTGGAATAATTTCAGGTGCTCTGGCTCGTTTTTCGGCTTTTGCGACATCCTGCGGCCACTGGCACAGGGATTTAAACGGAATGTCGTAAAGTTCACAGTACTGTTCACGGGCAAGGCCGCTTGCACGCCATGCGGCAACGTGATGTTTTTTCTGATCAAGCGTCCATTGCATCCTGGGCATTGTTTACTCTCCACAGAAGGAAGTTATACGAATACCGGAATGCTAATGGCGTGAAAATTTCTGTGAAGATGAGATCCCCGGAACATTACTTCAGTTCGCTGGAATGTCTTTACAAACCAGAACGCTGGTCTGAGCTCCAGAGTTTTGCAGTTATTGAAAGCGTCAGGGAGTATCGGGGAAAAGCAAATCGTGAGTTCCGCTTTTATATCAGTAGCTTGCTTGCAAATGCAGAAAAAATAGCAGAAGTGGTATGGGCACACAGGAGTGTGGAAAACAAACTGCACCGGTGCATGGATATGGCCTTCGCCGATGATCAGATGCGCGCTCGCACGGGATACGCAGCGCATAATCTGGCGGTGTTGAAACGACTTACAATGAATCTAATCAGGCAGGATTCAGTGAAACGTCAAGGGGGAATCAAAGCGTGACGGCTTATTGCAGCGACCCCGGTTGGCTACATGTCTGCTCTTCTGGGGTTTAGCTGATTTTCATGTGATTGCCCAGGTCAGGTTACTGGAGATAAAATTTGCAACAGAGTATTATTGTAGTCTGTGTACTTCAACCAGTATTTTGAAAGCTCTGCTACATGGAAGAAAACACAAGGCAGCGTACAGAAAATTATATTTCAGCAAAAAACCAGCATCCCGCCTGGATACTCCTTGCCACTCGCCGTGCTCCACTGGTATTGAGTTGCCTGAAAACGCTTTTTGAAAAATCACATGATGGCATTCCCCTTGAGGAAGCTATTCAGTCTCTTTCCGGTATTCTCATTGAGCATGTGAGTCAGGAACAGTATGACATTAATCAGGACAATCCATCTCTTCAGGCCAGTCGTGAACTGCGGGAGTGGATTAAACGCCGTTTAATTGTCGAACGGGATGGACGTATTTTTGCTACCGATGCGCTTGAGGTCGCGATTACGTTTGTTGAGTCTCTGGATAATCGTTTTATGACCTCTACTGCTTCCCGTTTGTCCACCGTTCAGCGAGAAATTGAAAACCTGGAAACACGGCTCAATCCTAACCCGGCAAACCGGGTTGCAACCTTACGTCGTCGTATTTCTGAACTGGAACGCGAACTACAGGAGGCAGAAGTTGGGCATATTGAGGTGCTGGAAACGCACCAGGCGGTTGAGCATATTCGTGAGGTCTACAATTTAGCTTCCAGCCTGAGGGCTGACTTTCGTCGTGTTGAAGACTCCTGGCGTGAGGCTGACCGCGCTCTTCGTCAATCCATTATTGGTGAGCAATATCATCGCGGCGATATAGTAGAACGCCTGCTCAACGATCAGGACGCGCTGCTTAATACGCCGGAAGGAAGAGTTTTCGACAGCTTTCAGCAACAGCTCCGTCAATCTTCTGAACTTAAAGTGATGAGTGAACGATTACGTGTGATCCTTAGCCATCCTTCTGCTTCTGATGCGCTTAACCGTCTACAGCGTCACGATCTGCGCTGGCTGGTTAAACGTCTGGTCGATGAATCGCAAACTGTCCTCCAGGCTCGCGCCCGTAGCGAGCGTGATGTCCGTGGTTTCATGAAAACCGGTCTTGCTGCTGAACATCACCGTGTTGGTCATTTGCTTAATGAGTTTCTGAATCTGGCGTTAAAACTCGACTGGCAGCGCCAGATGATTCGGAAACAAGAGGTGCCGTTACCTGCCGTTGGTGTGGCGGTAACAGGCATCCCCGCTATTGAACGTTTACGTTTTAAAGAAGTGGATGATGAAGCAGAGCAAACGTTGGATCTCAGTAATCATGCGGCGGATTTAACGCAGATTGGCGATGATTTCTGGGATGCCTTCAATGGCCTCGATCGTGAAGTGTTGATTCAGCAGACGTTGCAGCTTCTGGCAAAAGAGAATCGCCCCGTTGGTTTGGCTGAACTGGCGGCGCGGTTGCCCCCGGCTCACGATCTCGAAACATTCGCCGTCTGGATTGGTATGGCGAGAGAAGCGGGTATTGAGGTTATTGATTCACAACGTGAATTTGCTGAGCTTAGTGATGGGGAAGGCCGCCACTGGCGATTTAATCTGCCCACCACTGGTCTGGAAAGTCAGGTATTAATGGATATCGATTGGGAGTAACAGGTATGGCGGGCTTTTTTGACAGGCTGATTAACCGGAGCGTTACTGCAAATGCAGGCCGTGAACCAGAACCATCGGATGAGGAGGTTACCGATGAGTCGGTTGAAGATAGTTTGGCCAGTAGTGAAACGCGGACGCTAAAAAAAATACGCGAAGCGACTCAGGAATTGCTCAAATACGGCCTGCTGGAAGAGGCTAGTAAGCCTAATCTGTACCGCATCGTACTGAGCCATCCTGAAGAGGTTACTCGTATTCTGGAGCCTCTCGATCTGGATATCGGCATTGATGAGATCCGGGGCCTGCTGTATGTCAAAGTCAGGCTTGATGAAACGCCTGCGCAGGATGAATGGGCCCACCCTCTGGTGAGGCGGCAACGACTTAACCTGGAACAATCTTTATTAGTTGCCATACTGCGCCAACATTTTGTGGCCTGGGAGCAGGAAAGCGGAACCGGTGCCAGTCAGGCACAGATCGCCATCGATGATCTTCTCCCTCAACTCCAGATTTATCTTGGCGACCCGGGCAGTGAATCAAAAGAACGCTCCCGATTGCTTACCCTGCTGGATCAATTAAAGGGGCATGGGCTGGTGACGTCGCCGGATGCACATGAGCGGATCGTCATCCGTCCGATCATCGCTCATCTTGCCGATCCGATCAATCTTCAGGCATTACTGGCATGGCTGCGAGAGCAAATTGTCCAGCAAACCTCTCCAAATGACGCGCGAGAAAAGGATAGCAGCGAGGAGGACGTATGAATCAGGTATCTGGCTTGGCTGGAAAGGAATCTTTCATTCTTACCCGTATTGAGTTGTTCAACTGGGGCGGTTTTCATGGATTGCATCAGGCAGCAATCCATCAGGAAGGTACAGCCGTTATTGGCCCAACCGGGAGCGGAAAAACGACGCTGGTCGATGCCCTGATGACGCTACTCTGCGCCAATCCTCGCTACAATCTTGCCTCAACCGGCGGTCATGAAAGCGACAGGGATCTTATCTCTTACGTGCGTGGCGTATCCGGCCCCGGCGATGGCGGTGAGGGGCAATCGCATATTGCCAGACCGGGTAAAACCGTGACAGGTATTGCCGCTACGCTGGAGCGCGAAGGAAAACAGGTCCGTCTGGGGGCGTTATTGTGGTTTGATTCCACCAGTTCCAGCGTGACGGATATGAAAAGGCTCTGGCTGTTCAGTGATAATCCCGGGCAGACGCTGGAGCACTGGCTAAACGTTTACCATGAGGGGGGGACACGTTTGCTCCGACAGATGGAAAAAGAAGCCATCGGGCTTTGGATATACCCGAATAAAAAGCAGTATCTGGCACGCCTGCGGGATTTCTTCGAGGTGGGGGAAAACGCGTTTACATTGTTAAACCGGGCTGCAGGGTTAAAACAACTCAACAGTATTGATGAGATTTTTCGCGAGCTGGTGTTAGACGATCACTCCGCCTTTGAGCGCGCGGCTGAAGTGGCCAATAGTTTTGATGGTCTGACCGAGATCCATCAGGAACTGGAAACCGCTCGCAAACAACAGCAATCTTTACAACCTGTCGCCCTGAGCTGGGAGAAGTACCAAAAGCAAGAGTGTCAACTGGCTGATTGGCAGACGCTGGAATCGCTGTTACCCCTCTGGTTTGCACAACAGGCAAGCCACCTCTGGCGGGAAAAGATTAACCTTCTTAACTCAAGGCTCGCTGAGGCACAAACCAGCGAAGAACAGCTCCAGTCACAGCTTGATTTGCAAAAAAAGGTGGTTAGCGACTGTATGCAGCGCTATCTCCAGGTCGGCGGTGCCAATATTGATGAGCTGAACGAGCGTATCAAGGACTGGCAAAAAACGCTCGGCAGTCGAGAGACCTTGGCGCGTCAATATCAACAGTTGACCCGTAACCTTGGATTGCCGTCTGATCTGAGCCAACCACAGCTGGAGGCGAATCAGCATGAAGCCGAGGCCCGATGTGAGCAGATCGCCGTTGATATAAAATTGAAACAGGAAGAAGCGTATCAAAAAGGTGCGCTTAGCCATCACATTACCGAAGAGCTTCGGAAACGGGAAAATGAACGCGCCGAGATCGCACGTCGTCCGGATTCTAACCTTCCCGCACATTATCAGGCGTTTCGTAGCGAGCTGGCAAAAGCGTTGAACGTGGATGAGTCTGAACTGCCTTTCGTTGCTGAACTGATACAGGTTAAACCGGAAGAGGCGCAATGGCGCGGTGCGATTGAGCGTGCTGTCGGGAGTAACAGGCTGCGTATTCTGGTTGCGCCTGAATCGGCACAGGAAGCGCTGCGCTGGGTAAATCAGCGCAACAACCGTCTGCATGTGCGGCTACTGGAGGTCAAATTACCGCACTCTCCCGCCCGGTTCTTCGACGATGGCTTTACCCGCAAGCTGTTGTGGAAAGATCATCCGTGGCGAGAGGTCGTCAAAGCATTACTGGCCGAAAGCGACAGGCATTGTGTTGACAGCCCTGAACAACTGCGTGACACGCCTCATGCTATGACGGTGCAGGGATTAATGTCTGGTAAACAGCGTTTTTATGACAAGCATGATCAGAAACGCCTTGATGAAGACTGGCTGACGGGATTCGATAACCGCGATCGCCTGAACTTCCTTGCTAAAGAAATTGCCACGCTTCAGGAGCAGGTTAAAACCGCAAACGTGGCATTTGAGTTTGCGAAAGGCGAGGTGGGGCTTTTGCAAAATCAGGCTGCTTCCTTCCAGAAAATAGAACAAATTGATTTCGATAGCATCGATGTTCCCGGCGCGAAGAGCCAACTGGACGCGCTCAGGGAGCGGCTGGAAAATCTGACACGCCCGGATTCTGACGCCAGTGTAGCGAAAGCAAAACTTGATGAGGCTCAAACGGTTGAATTTGAACTCGATAAGCAGCTCAGAGCTGCCAATAAAGTCACTAACGTGCTGGATACTGAACTCACATCAGCCCGTGCCGCGGAACGTAAGGCCCAGCAAACTGCACAACAAGGTATGAATGAAGAAGAGCGAGAGTTGTGCGCGTCACATTTTCCAGTGGTGACTTTGGAGCAATTGCCTGACATTCGCGATTTAGAACGTCAACATGAGCGGGGAATTCAGCATGAAATTGAAAGAGTTAAAGCTGAACTACATCGACTGAACATTGAGTTGACCAAACGTATGTCTGAAGCCAAACGTGTGGATACCGGGGCGCTCGTTGAGGCAGGGGCTGATTTAGACGATATTACTGCTTATTTACAGCGTTTGCAGGAACTGACCGAAGAAGCCCTGCCGGAAAAGCTCAATCGCTTCCTTGATTATCTTAACCGTTCATCCGATGACGGCGTAACACAACTGCTTAGCCATATTGAGCATGAGGTGCTGGTGATTGAGGAGCGCCTCAATGAACTCAATGAAACTATGTTCAGGGTTGATTTTCAGCCGGATCGCTACCTGCGTCTGGATACCAAAAAAGTTGTCCATGAAAGCCTGCGCACGCTTGAAAAAGCACAGCGTCAGCTAAATGCCGCCCGATTTGTTGATGATAATGGCGAGAGCCATTATAAGGCTTTGCTGGTACTGGTGGCGCAATTGCGGGATGCTTGTGAACGAAACCGTACCCTGGGAGCAAAAGCGCTACTGGATCCCCGTTTTCGACTGGAGTTCGCCGTATCGGTGATGGATCGTCAGAGCGGAAATGTGATTGAGTCTCGTACCGGCTCACAGGGTGGTAGCGGCGGAGAAAAAGAGATTATCGCTTCTTACGTGTTAACAGCTTCACTTAGCTACGCACTTTGTCCTGCGGGGAGCCGTTATCCGCTTTTCGGTACCATTATCCTTGATGAAGCCTTCTCCCGCAGTTCTCATGCGGTGGCGGGTAGGATCATTGCCGCGCTCAGAGAATTTGGCTTACATGCAGTATTTATCACCCCAAATAAGGAAATGCGCCTGCTGCGTGACCATACTCGTTCGGCGATTGTTGTCCACCGGCGCGGTCAGAATTCCAATATGGCCTCTCTGAGCTGGGAAGAGCTTGAACGACACTACCAGCGACGGGGGAACGCGTAGGATGTATTCCCCAGATGAATTGCGTGAAAAGCTTGCCCGGCAGTGGGATAGCGCAAAACTTCGGGCTGAACACTTACTGTCCCCCGGTAACTGGCCGCTCTGCCTGCCTATTGGTAAACCTTCCACGAAAATATTTGCAGAGCAGACTCAGCGCGTTTTGCAGCACGTACAGCGATGGAGGCAAGTTGCGGTTGGGCACGTGGAATGGGAAGCGGTGAGTTATCGGGCAAGTGATACACCAGTATTAATGCCGTTGCGCTGGATCCTGAATAGCCCTTCTGAGTGGATCAACGCTGCTGCGGATCCGGTTGTGAGCCGAGAATTTCGCTTGCTGGAAGAAATTATTGAACAAGTTAATCCCATTTTTCACCCGCTGTTGGTAAAGCATCGCTCTCTCTGGCAGCACAAAGATCCGCAGGGCGTCATCAGCGCCGCCACGCTGGCCTGCCGATTAGAGCCGGGCTGCGCAAAAGGGCTGCCGTTAAGATTGCTTTCCGGGCAAGGAGTGGATACCAAATTTATCGAGAATAATATTTCGTTATTAACCCGACTGTTAGACGTGCGGTTTTCAGGAGAAGCCAGCGAGCAGGGATTAACAACTTTTCTTGATGCTTTTGATGAGTCCAGTCACTGGGTTTTAGTTGTACCATTATCACCCGGCTTACTTCCTTTTAAAAAATGCCGGGTAACAACGGCGGAACTGGCAGAAACAACATTACCCGCGTCGCAAGTGCTGGTGGTTGAAAATGAGCAGTGTCTGCATCATCTTCCAGCATTATCTGACACTATCGCGATTTTAGGCTGTGGCTTGGATGTGCAATGGCTATCCAGTTCTGTTCTGGATGAAAAACGCGTTGCCTATTGGGGGGACATGGATAGCTGGGGACTACTGATGCTGGCGAGAGCCAGGCGCAGTCGTCCGACCCTTGATGCCCTGCTCATGAATCGTGAGTTGTTTGAGCAGTATGCCAGTCATAGCGCCGTTCCAGAACCGGTCATAGCGAAGGAAGCAGTACCCGATGGCTTGCTTAACGAAGAGGCCGATTTTTATCGCTACTTAACCCGTTTACCGCGTGGTCGTCTGGAGCAGGAGTTTTTGCCAGTGGGGATTGCGGAAGAGGTGCTTCTCAGGTGGGGAAAAGAGAGTTAAAAAAGTCATGCTTGCTCGGGAAGGTTATTTACGCGGTATTTTGTAGTGGTTGTTGCGAAAAGTCTGCGTTGATGGTCCTGATACTTTACCGGGTAGAGGGACTTTGCATCAGTCAGTTTAGATACTGTGGTAACTGTCGCCTTTAGGTAAGCGTAAATCGACAGCCGTATGTAGCCATTAAGTCAGTATTGGTAACTTAGACGCCCACCTTTTCAAACTAGTGGACGCCTGTTATGGAGCAAAAAACATTATCCGCAGAACCCAGCAGATCATTTTCAAATGAGTTTAAACTTCAAATGGTTAAACTGACTTTGCAACCAGGAGCTTCTGTTGCTCGTATTGCCCGGGAACACGATACCAATGATAACCTGCTGTTCAAATGGCTCAGGCTCTGGCAGAACGAAGAGCGTATATTACGGCGTCTTCCGGTTACGACCTCTTCTGTCACGAAAGAAAACATCATGACGATCCTGTTTACGCCGCTACATTTGTGGCGGCGGATGATGCCCGTTTTATGATTATTCAGAAAAATGTATTCATCTGCCACGGTATGTTTCACGGTCAGCGCCGGGCAGAAATATCGCTTTTACTCAATTATTATGAAAATTAATCTTCCGTTCATACACTGGTCACGGATTAGCAATGATAAGCGCCTCGTGTTATCAGTGGTTGTCTTTACCCTTTC
>ERZ1026780.863-NODE-863-length-21911-cov-19.947246_pt1 | contig 21911 bp, 16 predicted proteins | sample MGYA00380126_ERZ1026780 | MGnify/ENA primary metagenome ERZ1026780 (study PRJEB33269, sample SAMEA4719762) | human gut metagenome | biome: human-associated habitat; feature: organic feature; material: feces | place: Cameroon | collected 2013-10 ... | reverse complement strand
ACGGAAAGATTGTAAGCAACTGGAAGCGCACCGGCGACAAGTTCGAGTGGACCGTGGAGATTCCGGCCGGCGCCACCGCCACCGCCCTCATCCCAGGTTCCGACAGTTCCCGCGAGACCAAACTCCTCGCCCCCGGCAAACACCGCTTCGTGACCGAACTTTGACGTTCGGTCACGAAGCGGTGCTTTGACTCAACCCCCAGTCACTTCGTGACAGCCCCGAGGGGCACGGGGAAAGGATTCCCCGGAACCCCTTCGGTCGCTTCGCTCCGAGTTCCGTTTTGTGATGAAAAATCCCCGCCGTACAGCGATCCGTACGGCGGGGATTATATTACAGTGGTTTCAGGCTTTACCTTTTGCTGCCTACCGGCCTCTCCTTGGAGAAACCAGGGAACACCTTGACGAGAACGACACCGTGCGGAGCGACCTCAGTGTCAAAACGATCCTTGTCGTTGGTCATCACGGTGATGTCCTTCTGCCTCCAGAGGTCACGTACCGTGATCTTGTCACCGATCACGCCGAGAACCCTCGGCTTGAATCCGATGGTCTTAGGCTTCTCGGACAGGTTGAACATCGCCACGGCGATCGAACCGTCCTCAAGAGGCTTGAAGTAGGTAGCGTATGAGTTGTCGCCGTAGATCTTCGTGGCGGCGTAGCCGAGCGGATCCTGGTTGACATCGATCACCTCGTTGTTGCACAGAAGGCTCTTCGTGAAGTCGTCGGCCACAGCCATGTCGCATCCGATCAGAAGCGGTGAGGCCTGCATAGCCCAGAGTGTCACGTGGGTATATTGCTCGTCCGGAGTGAGGTCCGTGTAGTGGTACTTCCTGCCCCAGCCCACGTTGCCGATGACCAGCATATCCCCGTCAGGCCAGTGACCAGGGGCCGAGTACGGAGCCCAGCTGCTGTTCCTGCCGAAGCCGATCCCAGAGATGCTCTTCCAGTTGTCGCGGATGTCGCCGGTAGTTCTCCAGCAGTTGGCGTATTTGACATATTCAGCGGCCAAAGGAAGGAGGGCGGTGTTGGAAAGGCTATAGACGATGTCCCTTCCGCATTTCTCCAGCTCGTCGTGCATCTCTTTCATGCTGTACCAGTCGTGCGGGTTCCAGTCGTACTTGAGGTAGTCGAATCCCCACTCCGCCCACTGGCGCGCGTCCTGGGCGGCGAATGAATATTTTCCGCTGTACCACAGTTTCTCCCTTGTCAGCTCGCCGGAAGGATCGACCATCCTGTAGTTCTCGTTGACGAGTCCCTTCTTGACCCAGTCATAAGTCCCGTCTGGATTGTCGCACTGTGTGCCGATGTGCGCGGCGTATGTGGCCACCCAAGGTCCGGAGTAGATTCCGACCTTGAATCCCATCGTGTGCAGACTATCTACGAGGCCTTTCATATCCGGGAATTTCTGGTTTGACTGGATTGCGTTGTACTTTCCGCCGCGGAGACCCTGCCAGCCGTCGTCGATGTTGATGTAGGACCATCCGTAGTCGGCCAGTCCGCTTACAAGGATGGCTTTCGCCGAAGCCATCACTTTCTCGTGGCTGACGGTGTTGCCCCAGCAGTTCCAGCTGTTCCATCCCATCGGCGGGGTCAGGGCGATCTTGTCCCCGATAACGATCCTGAGTTCTCTTGTGGCCTCTCCGAGCGAATTGGTCGCCTTGACGGTCACGTTGTAGGTGCCGGCTTTCTTGACCTTGCCCGTGATAACTCCGGTCTCTGAATTGATTTTCAGTCCTTTAGGTAGATTCTCGGCGGAGAAGACCATCGGCCTGTCTCCGGTGGCCGCCACCTTGAAAAGAAAGTCTGAGCCGGGACGTGCTCCATAGACTTTCGCCCCGTTGATGCGAGGTGTGTGCGGAGCCTCCGGTGTCAGGATGTAAGCCGAGTAGTCCGGCACTTTGACCTCGTCTGAGGACTGTGCCGTCGCCGTGGCTCCCGCCGAGAGGAGCAGCGCCATAGCGATGATGATTGTGCTTTTTCTCATAATGTGATAGTTTGTTTGTGTTATGTGCGTTTTGTGTCTTGTGGACATTCTATAAACGTATTTCTTCCCGCTTACCCTACCTCGTCTCGTTTGATTGGGTCAAAGATGCGACATTTTTTCAAAAATAATGGAATGCAGGGTAGGGGAAGCCTTCCTTGAATCGTTAAATAAATATTTAAACGCTGGAGCCATGAATGAGCATAACGTAGAGGCCAAGGATATTAAGGAAATATGTTTGAGGTATTTCCGCGGCGAGTCAACCCTTGAGGACGAGAGGTTCATCCACGAGCGCCTTTCGGACGGGTCGCTCTCAATGGACGATTTCCGTTCCATGGAGAAGGACTGGCTTGAGTCGGAGTCCTCCTCGTTCGGGAAGAGCGCGTCATATTCCAGCCTTCAGAGAGAGATTCGTTCCCGCAGGTGGAAACGCCTGGTGTTCAGGCGGCTTATCCCTGCCGTCGGAGCCGCTGCCGCCGCCGTCGCCGCCGTCGCTTTGTTTGTCAACATATTCTATGGCAAGGATCCGGTGACGACCACTTGCTCTACTGCTTTCCTTGAGACAAAGGAGGTCGTGCTTCCGGACTCTTCCAGAGTCAGCCTGAATTCGGCCACTACCCTGACTTACGACTCGGATTTCAATAAGAAGGACAGAATCGTGACCCTGTCCGGAGAGGCGTTCTTCGATGTCGCCAAGAATCCGTCCAAACCGTTCGTGGTCAGGATGAAGGATGCTGAGATCACCGTCAAGGGCACTTCGTTCAATGTCTCGGCCTACGATGGGGAGAACGGGATACAGGCCGCTCTTGTCACCGGCCAGATCCAGTTCCAGACAGGCAAGGACTACATCTACCTGTCTCCGGGGGAGGTTATCATCTACAATCGCCTCGACCGCTCGATGAGCAAGTCCCGCAGGGATGTCAGCCAGTACTGCTCCTGGATGGAAGGCAGGCTTGACTGTGAGTCAATAACGCTTGAATGGCTCTTCACAAGACTTACCTCCCTGTATGGGGTCAAGATAGATTACACTCCCGTTAGGTACAAGGACAGGACGATACGTGTCATCCTTGACACCAGCGAGTCTCTTGACGATGTGCTCGGAGCGCTGTCGGTCATTGTCCCGATCAAGTGGACGTGGCGTGACGACGGCCGGATCACAATCATGGAGAAGTGACGCTCCACGCAAAGTAACACTGACGATTAGAACTAATAACATTTATTACAAAATCTACCAACATGAAGAGACAACTTCTTTTAAAGAGTGTGCTTCTTGTCTTGCTGCTCGTGATGACGGGGCAAATGATTTCCGCCCAGTCATTCACAAGGCAATTCAGGAACGAGCCTCTCACGTCTGTCATCAAGGAACTTGAGCGGCAGACAGGCTATTCTTTTCTCTATGAGACCGGAGTCTTGAAAAACGCTCCGGCCGTCACGGCTGACTTCAAGTCAGCCTCGGTTCAGGAAGTTCTGAAACAGATCGTCAGACCTCCTCTGAAGTACGAGCTGAAAGGAAAGATCGTCACCATCACCAAGTCGGAATCCAAGCCGTCATCCACGGCCGCCGGTGACAAGGACAAGACGACCGAGGTCAGCGGTGTCGTTAAGGACTCCAAGACTGGCGAACCGCTTGTCGGCGTGGCTGTCTGGGTCAAGGACACTCCTATTGGTGTCACGACCGACCTTGACGGACATTACAGCATCTCGTTCAAAGGCAATTACGGCTATGTCAGCGTCTCCAGCATCGGCTATGTCGCCCAGGATGTCGCCGTCAAGAAAGGCTCGCAGGTCATCAACGTGGCTCTTGAGCAGGATGGCAACACTCTTGAGGAAGCCGTGGCTGTCGGTTACGGCCATCAGAAGAAGGCCAGCATCGTGGGCGCCATCGCGACCATCGCCCCGGATGAAATGAAGATTCCGGTGTCCAAGTTGAGCAACGCTCTCGCCGGCCGTCTTTCCGGAGTGGTCTCGGTTCAGAGAAGCGGTGAGCCTGGCTCAGGCTCGACATTCTGGATCCGAGGCATCAGCACATTCGGAGCCAACGCCAATCCTCTTGTCCTGATCGATGGTGTGGAGCGCGAGCTTGACCTTGTCGATGTCGAGGACATCAAGGAGTTCTCGGTTCTGAAGGACGCCGCCGCCACGGCTGTCTATGGTGTGCGTGGAGCCAACGGAGTGGTCCTGATCACGACCAGAAGCGGAGAGGAAGGCAAACCGAAGGTCTCCATCAAGTTCGAGAGCGGAATAACGAGCCCGGTGAGGGTTCCCCAGATGGCGAGCGCCACTCAATATATGGAGATGTATAACGCCGCTTCCGGTACTGAATATTTCGACGCGGAAAGATTCCGCAAGACCTTGAGCGGGGAGGATCCTGACCTCTGCCCTAACGTCGATTGGGTCGGCAACATATTCAAGAACCTCAGTGACAACACAAAGGCCAACGTCAATGTCTCCGGAGGCACAAGCTCCATCAAGTACTACATCTCCGGAGGATTCTACAACGAGAACGGACTGTTCAAGACAGACCCGACCGCGGACTACAACACGGGAATATACTACCGCAAGTTCAACTTCAGGGCGAACGTCGATGTCAAGCTTACCCGCCACACCTCGATGAACGTCAACCTCGCCACCACTTTCGAGCAGAAGAACGAGAGCGGAACAAGCAGCAGCTCGATCTGGTCGGCGGCGCTCAAGACCCCGTCGGTGATCTTCCCTATGGTCTATTCAGACGGCCATTATCCTGGACCTGGCACGAATATGGGTTACAATCCTTACGCCCTTCTCACCCAGACCGGTTACAAGCAGGCCTTCTACAACACGGCGCAGTCGCTTGTCTCCCTGACGCACGACTTCTCGTGGCTGACCGACGGACTTACGGCCACCATCAAGGGCTCGTTTGACGCCAAGAACAACGCCTACCAGAACCGCACCAGAACTCCTGAGCAGTACGGCCAGGCCTATCGTGACGAGAACGGAGAGCTCCAGCTGACCGAACTGGTTCCTGGCTCCCAGACGCTGTCTTTCGCATATTCGAACACAGGATGGAGGCCCCTTTATCTTGAGGCAAGCCTCAATTATGCCAGATCATTCGGCAACCACAGTCTCACCGGCCTCCTGCTCTACCAGCAGTCGCAGAAGAACTACATCGGATCAAGTGCCACTTCCAGCAACGCTGCGCTGCCTTACAGGCATCAGGGTGTGGCGTTCAGAACCACCTACAACTACGATTCCCGCTATTTCCTTGAGTTCAACGCCGGCTACAACGGTTCGGAGAACTTCTCGCCGGGTCGTCGTTTCGGATTCTTCCCTTCAGTGGCCGGCGGTTGGCTTGTCTCCAATGAGAAATTCTGGACCGGAGGTCTGGCCGAGGCCATCAGCATGCTGAAATTCAAGGGTTCATACGGAATCGTCGGCAACGACCAGATCGGAGGAAACCGCCGTTTCATCTATCTTGAGACGATCAACACCGGCTCCAGCTGGAATTTCGGCGAGACTGTCACATCATACCCTTCCTACCGTAGAGGTGAATGGGCCAACGACAATGTCGGCTGGGAGAAATCCAGAAAGCTTGATGTCGGAATGGAGGTCACCTTTTTCGACAAGCTGCGTCTGCAGCTCGACTGGTTCAAGGAGAAACGCTCCGGCATCTTCCTTCAGAGATCCTCGATTCCTGAATATGTCGGAATCACGACGAAGCCTTATGTGAATATGGGTAAGATGAGGAACTCCGGATGGGACGCCTCGCTTCAGTACGACCAGAAGGTCGGCGAGGTCAACTTCTCCGCTATGGGCAACTTCACTTTCGCCCGCAACGTCATCGAGGAGCAGGATCAGCCGGACTATGTCGAGAAATATATGAACCGCACTGGCCAGGCGAGGTGGCAGTCATTCGGCTTTGTCTCCGACGGTCTCTTCAAGGATGAGGAGGACATCGCCACCTCTCCAGACCAGAGCGCCCTCGGACAGGTGAGTCCTGGTGACATCAAGTACAAGGATCTCAACAATGACGGGGTCATCGACAGCAAGGACGTGAAGGCCATCGGCTACACTGACGTGCCTGAGATCGTTTATGGATTCGGTGTGTCCGCCCAATGGAGAGGATTTGACATCTCTGTGTTCTTCCAGGGCAACGCCCACGTGAATTTCTCCATCAACTCGTCGATGGTCCGCGGCTTCACGGAGCCTAAGATGGCTGCCAACAATGTCTTCGCTGATGTCTATGGCAACTATTGGACTGAGGATCACACTGACGCAAAGTACCCTCGTCTGACCACGACAGAGGCCACCAACAATAATCAGACTTCAGACTTCTGGCTTGTCAACGGCCGCTACATCAGACTGAAGAACGCCGAGTTCGGCTACACTTTCCCTAAGCGTCTCGTGCAGAAGATGCGTCTGAGCCAGTTGAGGATTTACCTGGCCGGAACCAACCTGCTCACTTTCGCCCCTTTCAAGCTTTGGGATCCGGATCTCCAGACTGGAGCCTCCAACTATCCTAACAACAAAATCGTCAACATCGGTCTCAACATCGGCTTCTAATAATTCGATAAGACATGAAAAAGAACATATCACTGATAGTCCTGCTCACGGTTGTGATGTCCGCTGTCTGCTCATGCGACAGCTATCTGGACAGGCAGCCGGATGACCAGCTGACATCCAAGAACATATTCGACAAGAAGACCACCACGATGAGGTACCTTGTCAATGTATATTCCTACATTCCCTACGAGTGGTCCCCGGAGGGTAGCGGTGACCATTCCGGCATCGCCATAACGGCGAGCGACGAGGCTTCCTGCGCCTACACGGGTTCCCGCTTCTTCGCATTGCTGAACCACAACCAGCTCTCCCCGCTGTCCACTCTGACAGGCTACCGCTATGCAGTCTACAGACTTCTGTACCAAGGAATAAGCGAGGCTACATATTTCATGTCCAAGGTGGCCGAGTGTCCTCAGATCACCCCTGAGGAAATCGAGATGTGGCGTGGTGAGGCGCGCTTCCTCAGGGCTTTCTACTACACCGAGCTGCTCAAGTGGAACGGCCCTGTCATCTGGACCGGCAACGCGCTTGCTGATTTCTCCGATCCGAATGTCTCGAAGGTGGATAGATCCCCTTGGAGCACGATCGTGGACTGGCTTTGCACTGAATATGACACGGCCGCTTCCGAACTTCCTGAGACGAGAAGCCCTTACGAGGTCGGCCGCGCGACAAAGGGATCGGCTCTCGCGATGAAGGCAAGGTTGCTTCTTTTCAACGCCAGCCCTCTTTTCAACGGCCAGAACGGAACCGGGATCTACGATGACATCGTCAACAAGGACGGCGAGAAACTCTTCAACACAGAATATGACGAGAACCGTTGGAGGCTGGCCGCCGAGGCGGCGAAGGCCGTCATCGACCTGCAGCAGTACAACCTTGTCGAGGATGAGAACGCCACTCCTCTGGAGAACATCCACAACGCCGCGGTTCTGCTGAACTCTCCGGAGAACATCTTTATGGTGCAGTGCGGCGGACGAAGCTGGAGGGTGGGGGAGACCCCTGTCCAGGCCGGCGGCTACGGTGGAATCGGTCTGACCCAGAAACTTGTCGATGCTTTCGCGATGGACAACGGCTACTATCCGATCTCCAATATGGAGGACGAGTCCTACGACAACGGATGCGGGACCATCGAGATCGATCCTCGCTCTGACTATGTCGAGACCGGCTCGCAGAAATTCGTTCATCCATTCTTCTCGACCATCCCGAAGAACGTCAAGCTGACATCCGCGATCGAGACTATGAATATGTACATCGGCCGCGAGCCAAGGTTCTACGCCAATGTCTTCTGGGGCGGTCAGACCTGGGTGATGGGAACGAACAAACTGACGGACGTGCAGTTCTACAAGAACGGCAACGCCGGCCCTATCACATCCAACAACTACAGCCCTACCGGTTACCTGTGCCTCAAGTTCATCGACCCGGATCTGGACACCAAGTCGGCGAAGTGGGGCAATTTCTCCTGGCCGATCATCCGCTATGCCGACGTGCTTCTGATGTACATCGAGGCTTTGAACGAGTACGACCCTCAGAATCCTGACATCCTTTATTATTGGAATATGATCCGTCACAGGGCTGGTGTTCCTTCGATCGGAACAGAGGAGGGCGAGGTCTATCCTGAGATCATCGGCGATCAGGCCCTTCAGAGAAAGTACATCCGCAGGGAGCGTATGGTCGAGCTGTGCTTCGAAGGGAAGCGCTATTTCGACACCCGCCGCTGGATGATAGCCGAGAAAGAGGACAATGGAAAGGTGGTCGGATGCAATCTGAACGCCACCAACCACAAGATCTCCGGCGACTATTGGAAGCGCACCTCGATCTTCGACACGTTCGGCGAGGCCGGTACGACCTCGGAGAGGGTGTTCACCAAGAAATACTACCTGCTTCCTATGAACCAGGCCGAACTCGACAGGATTCCTGACCTGACACAGAACTACGGATGGTAGTGTGGAACTCTATTGAAATAATAAGTAAATGATTATGAAACGAATATATTCATTGGCGGCTTGCTCCGCCCTGCTTTGCGCCGTGGCCTGCGAGCCAAGCCATCTGGAGGACAACCTCTATGGCCCGGCTGTCTATCTTTTGGACAAAGGTCTTCAGAAGACGGCGACATTCTACGATGTGCAGCCGTCCTATACCGCTGAGGTGAACGCCTATTGCGGAAGCTACTACGACAAGAATCCCCAGGTGAGGCTGACCGAGGACGCTTCTGTTCTGGAAAAGTACAATGCCGACAACGCCACCGCTCTCCAGATCCTGCCGTCGGACTGCTGGTCTTTGCAGACCACGGATCTGACGATGAAAGACAAGAAGGCTACTTTCAAGGTCGATTTCTCCATCGAGGCTCTGAAGAAGCTTTCCACCGAGGCCGACTATTCGGATCTTGAGAACTACGCTGTTCCGCTCAGGCTCAAAAGCCTTACGGACGGTGTTGGGAATCCAGGAACGGATGAGCTTGGCAGCGTTGTGATTGTTCCGGATATGAGCGTGATGGCTTTCGATCTGGAAGGCGCCGGCGTGTCTGAGACAAGTCTCGACAAGCTGGATGACAGCGACGGCACTCTCACTTTCGAGTACAGGGTCAGGACCTGTGTCGAGAACAACTGGACCAACGGAGTCAAGTTCTCTTTCAACGTCGCCTCGGACGCCGCTGAACATCCGCTTCTGCCTGAGGGGTCATATTCAGTGACATCCTCGTCGGAGGAAGGTTTCGTGCCGGGCGTGTCCGAGATCATCTACACAGTCAGGATCGACAAGTCCAAGGCCACGGAGCGTGACTATTCCATCGTGGCGAGGGTCGAGTCTGAAGGCGGCTTTGTGGTGGAAGGGAAGAACGAGTCTGTCATCAACCTCTTCAACAGACATTACTACAAGCAGTCCGACATCAAGGTCCGCAACTGTAACTCCTACGTGCCGAGCCGCGGTCCGGAGCTGACGATCGACGGAAAGCTGAACACCCGCTGGGAGTCAGGATATTCAGCGTCTGACATCGGTGTCTTCAAGCTTCCTTATTTCATTGAATATGAGCTTGCCACCCCTGTCCGCATATCCGACTTCGACCTCTACCGCCGTCAGGACAGGTACGCTTCCGACCTGAAAGGCGGACATCTGGAAGTCTCCGCCGACGGTGAGACCTACACTACGGTCTGCTCCTTTGACTACACCGGTGTGAGCGCCTACAGGAACATCCACTCCGCAGAGACCGAACCAGAGGCGAGATTCGTCAAGTTCGTGGTTACCGCCTCCGGAAGAACCGGTGGCGGAATGAAGGCTCCGCTCTCCAACCTGGCTGAGTTCAACATCTGCTACAGGTAGACTTGCCGACAAATAAGACAAACGCCGCGGCTGGACATCGATGTCAGCCGCGGTGTTTATTTTATGACAATAATTTTAGCAGGACGCTCCGTAGACCAGGATTGTCAGCCAGAAATATAATGAACTGTCTCCATGCGAAAGATCGGCTTCCCCGTTGCGGGAAAGTTCGTCCAATTCCTTCCTGAACACAGTCAGAGCCTTGTGGATGTGCTTCTCGACCGCCTTTTCGGAGATGCCGAGAGCCGCGGCTATCTCCTTGTTCGTCAGGTTCTGGAACCTGCTCATTGTGAACACCTCCCGGCATCTGTCCGGCAACTTGCCAATTATGTCCCGTATGTTCGAGGTCAGCTCGTCGTAGATGGTCTGTTTGTCCGAGTCGCTGACGGCGAGGTCCAGATGGTAGAGAGCCTCATCGTGGATCTCCTTGAATGACTCCGTCATCCTGACGACCTTCAGCGCGGACTGGTGGCGCAGCGTGTCTATGGATCTGTTGCGCACAAGCCGGAAGAGAAGCGCCTGCCAGGTGTCTCCCTCCTTTCCTCCGAACTTCTCCCAAAGGGTGATGTACGCCTCGTGGACAATGTCCTCGGCCGCCCTCTCGTCAGACACGAACCTGAACGCGAAATTGAAGAGTCTGTCGCTGTACTTGTTGTAGAGTCCTTCGAATATGTTCTCGTCAAGAACCATCCCACCTTCTTTTTCGCTTCCTTTCGCCAAAGATTCAGCCTATGCCTCCAGACAGCTGTCCATCAAATCCGAGATCTCCCCACGGTCAAGGTTCTGGCCGATGAAGACGATCTTGATCATGCGGTCACCATAGACAGGATCCCAGTCCTTGCGCAGGTTCTTGTCCCTACGCATCATCTCCTGAAGCTGATCCTCCGGCATCGTGGCGAACCACAGACCGGCGTCCTTGATGGATTTCTGGACTCCGGACTGCTCGAAGAGATAGCACTTGTCCTTCTCGTCGGCGAAGTAGCACAGCCCTTTGGCACGGATGACGTTCTTAGGCCACTTCTTGGAGACAAGCCAGTCGAACTTGTTGATGTCCAGAGGCTGACGGCGATAGTAAACGAAAGTGCCAATGTTATATTCCTCTACCTCACCGCCCTCGTGATCGTGATGATGGTGATGCTCGTGCCCCTCGTGGTGATGCTCGTGGTCGTGTTCCTCGTGATGATGGTCATGTTCATGCCCGTCATGATCCTCATCGTGGTCATCGTCATCATGATCAGCTTCGTTGCCCTCTCCTTCGATGGCGTTGATCCAAGCCGCCGAAGTAGCCGTCTTATCGAAATCGAACATCCTGGTGTTCAGAAGTTTGTCAAGATCGATGTCTCCATAGTCGCACTCGAAGATCGTCACTTTCGGATTCAGAGCCTTCACTATGCTGCGGACCCTGCCAAGCTCCTCGGGCTTCACCTCGGACGCCTTGTTCAGAAGCACGATGTTGCAGAACTCGATCTGCTGGATCACAAGATTCTCAAGGTCATCCTCCTCCAGATTGTCCTTCTTGAGAGCGTCCCCGCAGGCGAACTCACTCTGCATCCTCAGAGCGTCCACAACGGTGACTATGCAATCGAGTTTCGGAATATTCGATTGGGCATATTCAGGAACAAACTTCGGGAAGGAGCAGATGGTCTGCGCGATAGGGGCGGGCTCGCATATTCCACTGGCCTCGATGACGATGTAGTCGAATTTATTCGTGCGGCAGAGATCGTTCAGTTGAGCCACCAAGTCCATTTTAAGGGTGCAGCAGATGCAGCCGTTCTGGAGTGGCACAAGGCTGTCGTCCGTGGTGCCGACAACACCGCCTTTCTGGATGAGGTCGGCGTCGATGTTCACCTCGCCGATGTCGTTCACGATGACCGCGAACTTGATGCCCTTCTTGTTGGAGAGTATTCTGTTGACTAATGTAGTCTTGCCGCTTCCGAGGTATCCTGTCAGGAGCAGCACCGGGATTTCCCTGTTCTCTACTGTTATTGTCATGGTTATGCTGTTGTTGTCATATTGTCGCAAAATTATAATATTTACTTTGGTTTAGCAAATCGGACGCTGGCTGATGAGCAGGTCTGCTTCGTGAGTGTGTTGGCGGTTCTTGCGCACGAGGCGGTGCTTGGGGGAATGACGACGTGCGTGATGAGGCCGCTATGGCGCGCGATAAGCGGAGAATGAATTTTCCTTGGAATTTAATAGGTGATGTCAGTTGAAGTTCTTGTGCAAATGAAGATATTTTGCTAATTTTGCATTTGGGCAGGAGAATTTGGCCTTGATGATATGCTTGAAGGTATAAAGACAGATATCGAAAAGTTGATTGCGCTGTACGAGTCCGAGAAGTCTGAACGGGAAAGGCTTCAGGAGGAACTTCGGCGCAGCGAGGCTGACAATGAGTCCTGCAGGAAACGGATTGAGGATTTGGAACAACAGGTTGACAACCTTCATCTGTCCGAAGCGTTCGGGGTGGCCGGAGACGGCTCCGCGGCCAAGGAAAAGATTGAGAGACTGATCAAGGAGATTGACAAGTGCATCTCTTTGCTTGAGAATTAGGAATGGGACAAAACATCAAGATAAAGATTGCGGGTAATGAGTATCCACTCGTCGCTTCCTCTCCCGAGATGGAGAGGATGATGAGGCTCGCCGCGGAGGCCATCAATCAGAAGTTGACGGCTTACGACGCCAAGTACCCGAACAAGACCCTTTCCGACAAGCTTTCCTTTGTCGCTCTGAACGAGGCGGTCGGCAGGTTGGCCTACCAGAAGAGACTTGCTGACGCTGACGCGGAGGCGAAAAAGCTTCAGGAGGATGTTGAGTCCTACATTAAGAATATTGAAAAAGACGGCCGTTAGTCCCACGTGCTCAAATCAACAAGTTCCACGGAACCGAGTTTGCTCGAGCCGGCCATGACGGACCAAGGTTACCTTCGGGGATTGCGCCTTTGGCGTGACGATGGATTTCTGAACCGGTGCGGATCTCAAATCTTATTCATTAAGATTTCTGACAAGTGACTAACGGCTTTTTTATATTCAATGATCGGTCTGTTTCCGGAAGAGGGGACTGCCGGTCGTTTTTTTTTGATGCCCGGAAAGTCGGAAGGAGTTGGTTTTGTCGCAGACAGGCCGTTGGAGAGAGATTGAACACTTTAACATTATTGATATTATGTTGTTATTTTTTATAGGAGTCCTGATCGGCGCTGTAATCGCGCTGGCGGCTTACATAATCATTCAGAGGATGGTTCTGAAGGGACAGAAGAACGAGATCATCGCCAAGGCCGAGATTGAGGCCGAGGGAATCAAGAAAGACAAGATCCATCAGGCCAGGGAGAAGTTCCTCCAGCTCAAGAGCGAGCATGAGCAGTACGTCAACGAGAAGAACAGCCAGCTCAAGGATGCCGAGAACCGCATCAAACAGAAGGAGAACTCTCTGAACCAGCAGAATTCTGAGCTTCAGAAGAAGATGCGCGACGCCGACAACGCGAAGTCAAGCTTCCAGGCGCAGCAGGAGGCTTTGGCGAGAAAGACCGAGGAATATGAAAGGCTCAGCGCCCAGGCGAACAAGCAGCTTGAGACAATCGCCGGGATGAGCGCGCAGGACGCCAAGAACATCCTTATGGAGAACATGAAGGCTGAGGCCAGGACTGAGGCTCAGGCTTACATCAACGACACGATGGACGAGGCTCGTCTGAACGCTTCCAAGGAGGCCAAGAGGATAGTGATCAACACAATCCAGAGAACGGCGACCGAGACGGCGATTGAGAATGCGGTCACAACATTCCCGATTGATAACGATGAGATCAAGGGGCGTATCATCGGGCGTGAGGGACGTAACATCCGCGCCCTTGAGGCCGCCACAGGAGTCGAGATCGTGGTTGACGACACTCCGGACGCTATTCTGCTTTCAGCATTCGATCCTGTCCGCAGGGAGGTGGCCAGATTGGCATTGCACCAACTCGTAGTGGATGGACGTATTCATCCGGCCCGCATCGAGGAGGTCGTCGCCAAGGTTCAGAAGCAGCTTGAGGACGAGATTCTTGAGACCGGTAAGAGAACCTGCATCGACCTTGGCATCCATGGACTGAACATTGAGCTCGTGAAGATGATTGGCCGAATGAAATACCGTTCATCCTACGGTCAGAACCTGCTTCAGCACTCCCGTGAGGTGGCCAACATCTGCGCCATCATGGCCGCGGAGTTGGGTCTTAATCCAAAGATCGCCAAGAGGGCCGGTCTCCTGCACGACATCGGTAAGGTTTCCGAGGAGGAGCCGGAGCTTCCACACGCTTTGCTTGGCATGAAGCTGGCCGAGCAATACAAGGAGAAACCGGAGATCTGCAACGCCATCGGAGCACACCATGAGGAGATCGAGATGACATCGATCATCTCTCCGATCGTGATGATCGGTGATGCCATTTCCGGAGCCCGTCCTGGAGCCCGCCGTGAGGTCATCGAGTCCTACATCAAGAGGCTCAAGGGGATGGAGGATCTTGCCGCCGCCTATCCTGGCGTTACCAAGAGCTATGCCATCCAGGCAGGACGTGAACTGCGCGTGATCGTCGGAGCCGAGGAGGTCAGCGATGACCAGGCCGGAAGACTCTCCGCCGACATCGCCCAGAAGATCCAGGAGGAGATGACATACCCTGGACAGGTCAAGATCACTGTGATAAGGGAGACCCGTTCTGTGGCTTATGCAAAATAAGTCAATGGTTTACGAGAAATTTATAACGGCAAATGTTTTGACGCTATGACACATACTTTCAAGAAAACTATGGCGTTGGTGGCTGCACTCCTGCTCGGGAGTGTGGCCTCTTTCGCACAGGCCCCGGAGGCTACCGCCAAATGGTCAGTCTCAAGCAAGGCTGTTTCCGGCGACGTTTTCGAGCTGACATTCAAAGCCAGCATCGAGGATGGATGGCACATCTACACGATTGACCATGAGTATAACCCCATTGTCATCGAGTTTACCCCCTCGGAAGGATATTCATTGGAAGGAGGACTGAATCAGGTTACAAAGCCGTCCGATTTTCAGGGAGAAAAGGTGTTTTTTGATTTCGTTACCCTTACCCAGAGGGTTAAATTGACTGGAAACGAGGCCACTGTCACAGGTGAGGTCTCTTGGAGCGGGTGTAATGACCGGTTCTGCGCTGCTCCGGAGTCTTGGGAGTTTTCCATGCCGCTCGCTGTGGCTGGGGCTACACAGAGTGCCGCGTCGAAGGAATCATCAGCACAGCTTTCTCCTGATGATGACTCTGCTGTCTCGGATGACGTTACCATTGAATCTAAAACAGATGAAGTTTCTTCATCACTTACAGTCTCAAGTGATGAAAGCAAGAGCGTGGGCTCACTCTGGGCACTCATCATCGAGGCGATCCTCTGGGGATTCGCCATGCTGATGACACCGTGCGTGTTCCCGATGGTGCCGATGACGGTGTCGTTCTTCATGAAGCAGTCCACAACTGCGGCCGAGGGACGTTTCAAGGCTTTCATCTACGGCTTGTTCATCGTGCTTCTCTATACTGTCCCGATCAGTGTCATCATCGGCCTGACCTGGCTCATTGGAGGCAACGCGGTCACCGCCGACATATTCAACTGGCTTGCCACTCATTGGCTGCCGAACCTCATATTCTTCGTCGTGTTCATGCTTTTCGCGGCGTCTTTCTTCGGGGCGTTCGAGATCGAGCTTCCGTCCAGCCTTGCCAACAAGAGTGACGCGAAGTCCGGCGGCAAAGGACTCGGCGGCATATTCTTCATGGCTCTGACCCTTGTGCTGGTGTCATTCTCCTGCACAGGCCCGATTGTGGGTACTGTGCTGATCAAGTCCACGCAGGGTGAGTTCTGGACACCTATGGTCACGATGCTGGCGTTCTCCGTGGCGTTCGCCTTGCCGTTCACTGTCCTGGCGATGTTCCCGTCGCTGCTGAAGAAGATGAAAGGCAAATCCGGCTCATGGCTCAACAGCGTCAAGGTTGTGCTCGGGTTCATTGAGGTGGCCTTGGGCTTCAAGTTCCTCAGCGTCGCCGACCAGACCTACCACTGGGGACTGCTCGACCGGGAGGTCTATCTGGGAATATGGATTGTCACGTTCTCCCTGCTTGGATTCTACCTACTGGGCAAGCTGCGCTTCAAGAATGACGATCCGGTGGAGCATGTCTCCGTGCCGAGGCTTGGCCTTGCGATTGCCGTGTTCACGTTCGTGGTGTACATGATTCCGGGGATGTGGGGCGCTCCGCTGAAGGCGTTGTCCGGCTACCTTCCGCCGATGGAGACACAGGATTTCGTGGTTTACAATTATGCGGATTCACCGTCCGCATCGGTCGCTTCAACAGGCTCAGCGACCGGAATGATGCACGGCTCGGTCACTGAGCCTGCCGAAGTGACCAGTGTCGGAGAAAACGGCGCCTTGACAGGTTCGGCGACAGGAGCCTCCACCTACGGCCAGAAGTACGACCTCAAGATGCCCCTCGGCCTGACTGGCTACTTCACCCTTGAGGAAGGCCTCACCGCAGCCAAAGCCCAGGGCAAACCTGTCTTCGTGGACATTACCGGCCACGGCTGCGTCAACTGCCGCGAGATGGAGCAGCGCGTCTGGAGTGATCCGAGGGTCCTGAATATTCTTAGAAATGAATATGTTCTCGTGGCTCTCTATGTGGATGACAAGACCAAACTCGAAGAAAAAGACTGGCTTACCACTCCGGAAGGCAAGACCTTGAAGCAGATCGGTCGTGTCAATTCCTACATAGCACGTGCCCGTTTCGGTGTCAATGCGCAGCCGAACTACGCTCTTCTTGACGCTGACGGCAACCAGCTTGTCCCTGTCCGTGGCTACAACCTGTCCGTCGAAGGCTTCATCGAGTTTCTCAACTCTGGCCTGAGAAAATAGCCGTGGCACTTAACGTGCTGTAGAAGAATCTCTTAATATGGTATCCCAGTGCTTGAAACTGCACTGGGATGTCTTTTTATTGTGTGGATTATCAGGTGTTTAACTGCCACGGGTGTTTATGTTGGACATAGAGTCCGGAAGCCCTTGCGCTTTAGCCTATGTGGACATCGACATGTACAAGGTGAGTGTCAGAAGGTGGTAAGAAATCGTAATAATTCCTCTAAAAAACTGTTTCTTTCTTATTGGACGGGTGTAAAGATCGACGATTTTTATGTAAGTTTGTCTGCTGAAATGCTTAATGAGTACAGGCAGCTACTTGAGCGGATAGCGTCAGGGGATGTCAAGGCTCTTGGCGTCCTCTACATCCCGTATGCAGGGCGGGTGCGTGACTTCGCTACAGCATGCTTCAGAACCAGCCGGTGGGAGGAGGACGAGACTCTTGATCTGTCTCTTAAGATCTGAGACTCCCGTGAGAGCCTCCGTGGGTGATTCGCTCAAGTCCTACCTGTTCAGTATGGCGCGCATAACGCCGTGCTGAACTTCATCAAGCGCAAAGGTCTGCGAGACAGGTACTGTAAGGCGTCGGCAAATAATGAGCCGCTACGAACACAAGACTTACCAAGATATAGCCGACGCGCTGATGATAAGTCCCAAGACAGTCCAAGTACCACATCTCCTGCACCCTCGCTGAACTAAGGAAGCTTCTTTAGACATTGACTGACAAAATTTTAAAAATTAATGAATATATGAAAGCAAGAATTTTGTACCTGATCGCCGCCGCTGTGTGCCTCTGCTCCTGCGGGACGGCAAAGAAGAATGTGGTTGATGCGGCCAAGTACCCTAACAGGGCCGAGATGATCGTGGCGCAGATGCACGACCCGGCCTCAAAGTATGTGGTAGTTGCCTGCCACAGAGGCGACTGGCGCAACTATCCGGAGAACTCCATCCCTGCCATCGAGTCCATCATCAGGATGGGCGCTGACATAATGGAGCTCGACCTCAAGCTCACCAAGGACAGCGTTCTCGTGCTCTCTCACGACAGGACGATCGACCGCTGCACCACCGGAAAGGGCCTTGTAAGCGATTACACCTTGGATGAACTCAAGAAGTTCCGTCTCAAGCGCGCGCACGGCGTTGCCACCGACTCCCTGCACATCTGCACCCTCCGCGAGGCGCTGGAGTGCTGCAAGGACCGCATCTGCGTGAACGTGGATCAGGGTTATGAATATTACGACTTGGTTCTCGCCCTCACCGAGGAACTCGGAGTCACCGACCAGATCCTGATCAAGGGCAAGAAGCCTGTCGCCGAGGTGGCCGGGAAGATGGCCGCCCACGAGCGCAATATGATGTATATGCCGATCATCGACATTCAGAAAGAGGCTGGAAAGAAACTCTTCAATGAATATATGGAGACCGGCACTGTTCCTCTCGCCTATGAGGTCTGCTGGAGGAAGATGACTCCTGAGGTTGAGGACTGCTTCAAGAAGATTATCAACTCCGGATCAAAACTCTGGATCAACACCATCTGGGGAAGTCTCTGCGGCTATCTTGACGATGACAAGGCTCTTGACTGCGGTGACCCTGCCCTCATCTACGACCAGGTGATCGGCTACGGTGCGTCCCTCATCCAGACCGACCGTCCTGAACAGCTGCTCAAGTACCTCCGCGAAAAGGGATTGCACGATTAGGAAGCCGTCTGGATAGTCATAATATTCATTTAAGATGGCTTCATTTCTCGATTTTTTCAGGATAAGTTCTCCGTCCGCCGCAAAGGTGGCTCCGGAGAACACTGACAAGGTTTGGAAACGATCCCGTTTCCAGTCCTTCATCGCAATCACATTCGGTTACGCTCTTTACTATGTGTGCCGTATGTCGATGGGCGTGATGAAACAGCCGCTGATCGACGCCGGTCTGCTCAACGCCACGCAGCTTGGTGTCATCGGCGCCTGCCTTTACTGGACCTATGCCGTGGGCAAACTCGTCAACGGATTTCTGGCCGACGGATCGAACGTCAAAAGGTTTATGGCCACCGGTCTGGTGCTGTCGGCTGCCGCCAACCTGATTATGGGAGTGCTTGGCGCAACAGCGGTCAGCGCGGGCATCAGCAGTTCCATAATATTCATAGTGTTCGCCATAATGTGGGGCATCAACGGTTGGGCGCAGTCCATGGGTTCTCCGCCTTCCATCGTCACACTTTCAAGGTGGTTCCCGTTGAGGATACGTGGCACGTATTATGGATTTTTCAGTGCCTCGCATAACATCGGCGAGGGACTCTCATTCATATTCGTAGGTTCCATTGTGGCCGCCTTTGGTTGGAAATGGGGCTTCTTCGGAGCGGCTTGCGCCGGGCTTCTGGGAGTGCTTCTGATTCTGTTCTGGCTTCACGACACGCCTGAGAGCAAGGGGCTTCCGTCCATCGAGGAACTTTCCGGAGAGGAGACAAAGAAGTCGGTTCCTGAAGAGTCCTCCGAGTCTGCTGAGGCCCGGGCCGCAGAGACCAGAAAGATCCAGAGGGCGGTTCTCCGCAATTCCGGAGTGTGGATTCTTGCTCTTTCCAGCGCCTTTATGTATATGAGCCGCTACGCCATCAACGAGTGGGGCACGATCTTTCTTCAGGAGACTTATGAATATGATCTCAAAGCCGCCGCCGCCATCATCGGCATCAATCCGATCTTCGGAGTGCTGGGAACGGTATTCTCAGGCTGGCTGTCCGACAAGGTGTTCAAGGGAGACAGGAAATATCCCGCCTTCACCGCAGGTGTCCTTGAGGCGACTTCCCTCTACCTGTTCCTGTTCGGAGGCGGAAGCCACTTCACGCTGATTCTCTCCATGGTTCTGTTTGGAATCGCCATCGGTGTCCTGATCAGTTTCCTTGGCGGTCTGATGGCCATTGACCTTGTTCCGAGGAAGGCCTCCGGAGCCGCCCTCGGCATAGTCGGAGTGGCATCCTACGCCGCCGCGGGCTTGCAGAACGTGGTCACAGGTCTTCTTCTTGACAATAACACAGTGGAGGTTGTGAATAAAATAGGTGAGACCGTGACGAAACACGATTTCACCTACGTAAGCTGGTTCTGGCTCGGAGCCGCCGTCATCTCGTTCCTCCTCCCGATGCTCAACTGGCGTCGCAGGCGGCAGGAAATCTAAAAGCATCCCTCTCTCTTATAGCCGCGTCCAGAAGACGGTTTCGGAGAAGCCCATCTTGGAGCCCTTGAGGGAGAGGGTTTTTGAGTCTTTGAACGAGGCCTTGAGTGAGGCGTTTATTCCGCGGACGGGATCGTAGATTGTCGTACCTGTCCATGATTTGGAGGAAGTGTCGTACTTGAGGCCTTTGAAGATCAAGATCTTGTCGCAGTCCACGTTCCGCAGTGACTTGTCAGGATTCTTGGAGTCCTTGCGGACAGATCCGTCTTTCTCCGTGCGGTTCTGTACCCAGAAAACCTGTGCGGTGTAGGAGCCATCGGCATTCTTGAAGACCTTTACCTTGCTCTTTTCTCCCTTGTGGTCAACGAGGTAGTCACCGATTATGTTGTCGGCTTTCGAGTTCATGTCATCGTTCGGAACATCGGCTGGTGACTCCTCAGGACATCTGCCGGAACAGGCTATGAAGATGGAGGAGGCGGGTTCAGAAGCATCGCGGCCAGAGGCGGAAGAAATCGGAGCGTTAAATGTCATGGTAGCGGCCATGACACAGACAGCGCAAATTAAAGTCTTTTTCATATTCTTGAATATTAACACGTTGGTACACTATTTGTCCGATGCGTCAGTGCACCGGACATCGGCATAGTTGCCATTTCTGTGCCGAGGTCTTGAAATCTCGACAATTTGAGTTAATTTTGCCGCGATATGAACAACGGACTTATAATTTTGGACTTTGACGGTACCCTTTGCGATACCAGAAAAACCATCGTCAGGACTCTTCAGATGACGATGGAGAAGCTATGTCTTCCTGTGGCTGATGAATGTGCCTGTGCGGCCACAATCGGTCTGCCTTTGGCCGAAAGTTTCCGGGTTTTGTTCCCGTCTCTGACCGAGACGCAGGCTCTGGGGTGTGCGGAGGCCTACAGGGATATATTCGAAGAAAACAAGAGGCTGCTTGCTCCGAAGGTTTTCCCCGATGTGCCGGAGACTTTGAGGGCTCTTCGGAATAGGGGATTCGTGCTGACTATCGCCTCGTCCCGCTCCAATCATTCGCTGCTGGATTTTGTCAGGACTTTTGGTTTTGACAAGGAAATCTCGCTCGTGCTGGGGGCGGATGACGTGACGAAGGCAAAGCCGGATCCAGAGCCTGTTCTCCTTACTTTGAGAAAGTTGGGATTCAGCGCGTCAAGAACCCTTGTTGTCGGTGACATGCCTTTCGACATCCTGATGGGCCGTGGCGCCGGTGCCAAGACCTGTGGAGTCACCTACGGCAATTCCTCCCGTGAGGAACTTCAAGTCTCCGGTGCGGACTACATCATTGATGATTTCGCGAATCTCTTGGATTTGAATTGGTTGTGATGGCAGTTTTTGATGTTGTCTCGTCACTTGCGTACGGTCGCTTCGACTGTCTCAGCGACCAACTGCTCACGTTCGTTGAGTTTCCCCCTTCGGTCACTGCTCTTTTTTCATCGGTCGCAGAACTTGTCGAAGTGACCGTCCCAACAAGTGTCGTGTCAAATAAAATGTAAAAAATAACCTGCATCACTTTAGTAACCTTCAAAAAATAACCTGCATCACTTTAAATTTGCAATATATGAGCCCACTTGAAAAAGTGCCATTTGCCACTTTTTACCCCTTACAGAAGTATCTGCGAGGCACATGTTTTTTTCAAAAACGACTTTTTCAAGTGGACTCATATATTGATGTTCAAGGGTGATTCTATGTATTCAATTTTATCGATTGACGCAACTTCTTTTTTTCTACATCACTTAAGGGCATTATCCGCAAGAATGCCAATCATTTACAAACCACGGACACGCTAAAACGCCACCAACGGTATTCAATCCACTATCACTGTGGCTGACCCTCCCTCGGGATATGGGGGTCAGCCACACACAATGGCCTTCCAGCGTTACCAGAGCCATTCTTGCGTGCCTGTGGTTTGCACAGGGTTTGCACAAGGCACAAAAAAACAAAACAGTAGAGCCGTTCTATAATGTTCAGGGTGATTCCATGTGTTAATTTTACCGATTGATGCAACTTCTTTTTTTCTACATCACTTAAGGGCATTATCC
>ERZ1026780.861-NODE-861-length-21944-cov-4.404541_pt1 | contig 21944 bp, 13 predicted proteins | sample MGYA00380126_ERZ1026780 | MGnify/ENA primary metagenome ERZ1026780 (study PRJEB33269, sample SAMEA4719762) | human gut metagenome | biome: human-associated habitat; feature: organic feature; material: feces | place: Cameroon | collected 2013-10 ... | reverse complement strand
TTTCCAAGGCGCATAACTTTCTCGGCAAGTTGGATATGACGTCGGAACTTATTCCAGACATGAATCTGTTTTTGAGCGCATACGTCCGTAAAGAGGCATTACTCAGTAGTCAAATTGAAGGAACGCAGGCAACATTGGAAGACGTACTTAATCCTAACGTTGACGTTGCGGTAAATCTTGAAGTAAACGACGTAGTTAATTATGTAAACGCGCTTAATTACGCTATAGGGAGAATGAAAGAATTGCCCGTATGCAATCGCCTTTTGTGCGATACTCATAGGGTTTTAATGCAAGGCGTTCGCGGACAAGAGAAAAATCCCGGAGAATTCCGTCGCAGTCAAAACTGGATAGGCTCGTCAAACAGTAATTTGCAAACTGCAAGATACGTTCCGCCGACAGTGGAAGATATGCAAACCGCAATGAGCGATCTCGAAAAGTTTATAAACGACTACGATCTGGATATTTTGCTGAAAACGGCGCTCGTGCATTATCAATTTGAAACCATTCACCCGTTTCTGGACGGCAACGGTCGCGTCGGAAGAATGCTTATCACTTTGATGCTGCTTGCCGACGGAATACTTCGTCGCCCCGTACTGTATTTGTCGCTGTATCTGAAAACAAATCGTATCGAATACTACGACCGATTGAGCGAAGTCCGCACCAAAGGCAATTACGAACAGTGGATAAAATTCTTTTTGCACGGAATAATCGAAACCTGCGACGACGGTATAAAGACAATCGAAAGCATAAATTCGCTTATTAAATCGGACGAAGAAAAACTTGTCAAGAAAACCGAAACGGTTTCAAAGGTTTTCGATTATATCAAGGAACACCCGATTATCTCTATCGGCGGAGCCGCAACCGCACTCGGTTTGTCGTATAACGGCGTATCAGGTGCAGTCAAAAAGATGGTTGAAGTCGGTATACTGAACGAAACGACTACAAAGGCGCGTGACAGAGTTTTCGAATATTCGGGATATATCGATATTTTGAAATCAGGCACTTAAAGATATTGTTCAAAGAGGGGAAAATGGAAAGTTTATATTTAAGAAACCTAAAATCTGCTGTATTAAAGTATTCAGACTCATCTAATTGGAATGCCGCGGTATACGAATGGGAAATTTATGATGTAGACGAGGACGATACTCTAAGCGAATCATGTGTATGCGGTAAAGAAAATTTAAGATATCTGTTTACTATAAAGAATAAAATAAACGGGAATATATTGTATCCAATCGGTAGTTCATGCATTCATAAATTTGAACGAAAAGAGCTTAATGATTTGGCAACGATTAAGGAGCAATTATTTAAGTTACTCCACGCTGTTGAATCAAACGAGTTTATTGAATTAACATCTGAATATTTCACGAGAAAACTTTTGAGATATTTATATGACAACGATGCTTTTGAGCCGAATCAATATAACGGATTTGATGCGTATAAAGATTATCAATTCTTGATAGATATGTTCAATAAAAGGAATAGGACGTATAAACAAAATCAAAAAGCAACAGCGATCATTCTTAATTCAATAAAACCGTATCTGGAAAAATTACTAAAGGATAAAATTAAAAGATAGTATTTTATTTTTCGGTGTTATGGTATCGGAAAAAGTCGGCTCCGTCAAGGGTATAAAATATCGCTTAAAACTATGAGTTAATCGACTTATACGGCAATATTTTCTACTTATTCCTTGACCGTTCCGACATTTTCCGATAGTTCGTTTGCCGAAAAAATAAATCTTCTCGGAGGTAAAATGGAAAACGGAATAATATACGCTCGGTTCAGTTCTCAGAGTCAGAATGAGCAAAGCATTGAGGCTCAAATCCGTATTTGCAGTGAATTTGCCGAAAATAAAGGCATAAAAATAGTCAACGTTTATTCGGATAAAGCAAAAACAGGTACGAATACCGACCGTCCTGCATTTCAAAAAATGGTGTCCGATGCTCAAACCGGAGCGTTCAAGTACATAATCGTTTATATGTTCGACAGGTTCGCGAGAAACCGTCGCGATAGCGTTATGTACAAAGAAATGCTTAAAGAAAAATACGGCATAAAAGTTATATCCGCGCTCGAGCCTATATCCGAAGACGAAGGCGGCGAGTTCTACGAAATGTTTTTGGAATGGAACGCCGAAAAGTATAGCAAGCGACTTTCAAAACGTATCCGCGACGGTATCGATACAAGTATTGCCAACGGAATGTTTTGCGGCGGAAAAGTGCCTTTCGGGTATCGTCTTGAGATAGAGCAAGCAGCCGATAACGCTAAGCCTATCAAAAAAGTCGTTGTTTACGAAGAAGAGGCAAAAATCATCCGATTTATTTTCACTCAATATGCCGACGGCAAGACGAAAAAGCAAATAGCGGATATTCTGAACGAAAAAGGCTATCGCATAAACGGAAAACGTTTCAAAGGTCGTTCTTTCGATAATTGGATGACCAACGAAAAATACACCGGAGAATTTAAGTTCGGCGGCAGAGATTGCAAGAATATCTACCCCGCAATCGTGGATAAAGCCTTGTTTTTGAAAGTGCAGGAGAAACTTGCCGAAAACAAATACGTTCTCGGCGGACAGGAAACGGCAAAAGTGCCTTATCTTTTAAGCGGTAAAGTATTTTGCGGACACTGCGGTTCGGAAATGGTTGCGGATAAAAGTACCGGTAAAAGCGGTAAAAAATATTCATACTATACTTGCAAGAAAAGGCAAAAGCACGAGTGCGATAAACTGCGTGAAAATAAGGATAATCTCGAAAGTTACGTTACGTCGTGCGTAGTGAACTTTTTGAAAGATAAGAAAAACGCGGAAATGGCAGTTGACGACGTATTCGCCTATTACGAAAAACGCACTGACGAGGACAATCTCAGAAGTATCGCCGCGCGAATTGCCAATATACAAAACGAGGCGGAAAAACTTGCCGACGCGTTTATAGACGCAAAGAGCCAACTACTGAAAAACAAGATTGAAACGAAAATGGCAGAGTATGAAATTCTGCTTAGCGATTTGGAAACGCAAAAGGCGCAACTCGAATTAGAACGAGGCTATAGAATTACCAAGAAAGATTTGCTTGCTTTTATTGAAGAACTGCTTAAAGGTGATGTTAATGATAAAGAATACCAAAAACAAATAATAAACCACCTTGTAAGTCAAGTATTCGTTTCCGACGATGATACCGTAGTTTTCTTCAATCTTCGCGGAGGTAAAGACATTGAAAAACTAACCATAGACGATACGAAAGATGCTGTAGATAGTGCAAATGGTGTGCGAACGCAAACATCCCCACTCCACCATTCCGGGAACATAGTCGAACCTTTTGCGGTTTGGCTATGTTTTTTTGTAAATTTAATCAGGCTGTCTTAAAGAGGTTTGCTTTTCTCGCGACAGTCTTTTTTGTTGTTTCGTGGATTATTTTTTTCATTGAATTTTTTGTACAATGGTGTTATAAAAAAATATTTTGGACAGTTACGATACACTGTAGTCCTGAAGCGTAGTTTGCGCCACTTGTAAATAGTGTGCGTCGTACAAAAGCTGACGGCGAGCAATCAAAACGCAATTGGTTGCAATCATAACGTAAAGGTTTCTTGAAATAGAAAAATCCCGACGAGCATTTTCGTGTTCGTCGGGATTTATGTTGTTTGAATAATTGAATTCTATTTCGATGTGGTCGTCCCAGATAGTTATTTTGTTAATCAATAGCTCTATCAGTATTTCGGGGGATTTTTGTCTTACGCCGTCGGTCAGGTATTTCATCACTTCTTCGCGAGAAATCTCTTGTTCGAGTTTATTGCGTTCTTGGGTGGTGATACTTATATCTACGACCGCTACGGCAATCGGACGGGCAAAAACGGCACAACTTTGTACGTGTACAACTACGGTATTTTGCATTGACAAAACAACTTTTTTTTATTATTATAAGGTCATAGAAAATCCGTATCTTTAGGAAAACTGCTCATATGTTTATAAAGTTTGATAGTTTTTGCTATTACTACAAAGTTGGCAAGGAATACATAAAAGCACTAGATAATGTCAATTTATCTATTGTCGATAAAGATTTTTTATGTATTGTAGGAGAATCAGGCTCAGGAAAAAGCACAATTTTACGCAGTATGTTGGGACAATGCGAATACGTTGACGGTAGTTTGTGCATTGACGACATCCCTATAGAGAACATCGATATTAAAAGAATAAATTGTTCGTATCTTACGCAGAATGAAATGCTGTTCCCGAATCTCACCGTGTATGAGAATATAGCTTTTCCATTGCGTGTTGCAAGGGTATCTTACGAAGAAACAGAACGTAGGGTGGTGGAGATTGCTAAATGTTGCGACATAAATTGGTTGCTTACTCGCAAACCGAAGCAACTTTCTGCCGGACAAGCTCGATGTGTGGCGTTGTGTAGAGCATTGGTTAAAAGACCTGCGTTACTTTTGTTGGATGAACCTTTTTCATCATTAGACGAATTGTGGAAAATAAAGCTAAGACAATACCTAAAACAGATTTATGATAAATGGGGTTTGACTGTTGTTATGTCGACGCATGATATATCGGAAGCATTTGCACTGGCAACAAGAATTGCGGTTTTTCAGGATGGAAGAGTTGTTGAAAGTGGAAGTCCCGATGTTCTTGACAAAAATCATAAGTCGCAATTGTTAAATACCTTTTTTGAAGAACAGAGTTTGTTGCAAAACCAAACAAGCGGGAAATAAAAATGAAGAAAATTCAGTATAAAAAGGATGACTACACTTACCAGATGTTGCCTCACACTCGCAAGCAAGTTTTTGGAGATGTGATAAAACTTCATTTTTCAAGCATGTTATGGCTAGGATTTGTGTTGTTTTTGTTTTCCTTGCCGTTTTTTATAATAGATTTGTTGCACGACGTATATTTAGCTAAAATACTCGAAGAACAGGTTGATGTCAAAGAAAATGTTTCAGAAGTTTTAGGTAAGATAGTTGCCGTAAACAATATAAAAGCTTCATTGGAAATTATACTCTACGTGATTTTTTCTATAGGTTTTTCCGGGGTTCAACGAATCTTGAGACAGTACGCTTGGGAAAAAAACGTTTATTTCAAGGTGGATTTCGGTTTGGGTATAAAACAAAACGGAATGCAAACGTCAACCATTTTCTTTGTTGGGGGACTTGGCGTTGCGATATGTACGGTTTCATATAATGCGGCAATACAAATACAGGGATGGTCTAGCATGTTGTACTATGTGCCCTTGTGCATTTTCGCATTATTTATAGTGCCTTTGCTTGTTCTTACGTCAATTTGCACACCTGTATATAGTAATAAACTAATCGGTAATCTGCGAATAGCATTGGCGATGTATTTCAAGTATCCGCTGAAAGTTTTATGCTTAATTCTGTGTTGCGGAGTTTTGCTTGCGCCACAATTCGTACCCGTTGCGTTAGTGCGATTTATTGGTAGAACGGTGTTGTGCTTTGTTGCTCCGTTTTTTTGTCTCGGGTTGGATTTGGTGTGCTACGGTATGCTTGATGAAGTTGTCAATAGAAAGCTGCATCCCGAATTGGTGGGTATCGGTACGTTTCCATATAATTAGATAGGCTAATTTTTTTTGTTAAAGATCGTTTATAGAAAATAGTTCCGTTATAATGGATATTTTCTATTTTTTTATTCTGCAAGAGGCGTTTTTACCGAAGGACGCTTGTGCAGCAGAGAGTAAATTGTTTCAACGCTGTTTTTATTATAGCCTCTTTCAAATATGGTAAGCATTGCGTCGTGGCATTTTTGTACAATCTCATCTACGTCCGGTCCTATGGAAGTAAGCTGTGGCGACATATCCAAGCAAAGTTCGGTGTTGTCGAATGCGGCTACGGAAACATCGTAAGGAATTGAAATGCTGTGCGAAAGCGCGTAAATATAGAAATTGTATGCCGCATAATCGCAGTCAAAAATGAATGCATCCGGTAGAGGAGAAGGCATCTGAAAGTCTATAATATTCTTTACTTTAGAAAAATCTGCAGAAATATGCATCGAAGTTTTGAATTGTATGCCGTGTTGTTCTAGCGATTTTCTAAATCCGAAAAACTTATCTAAATTGGATGATGATTTTGTTGTATCGATTACTGCGCAAATGTTTTTGTGACCTGTCTCTATAAGGTAATTTGTAAGTTTATAGCCTGCGCGGTAGTTGTCGATAAACAAAAAACTAACATTGGCAGATTCGCTTATGCAATCTATTGCAACCACCGGAATTTTTGCGTCGGCCAAATTTTGCAAAATTCTTTTGTTGGATGGTCCTGCAATATAAACGCCGAATGTTGATAAAAAATGTTTGTTGACATCTGCAAATCTTGTTGCGTCAAAATAATTTTCAATTAGTTTTAATTCCAATCGTATCCCGTACGAATCGAATAATGTCGATAGTTTGTTGAAAAAATTGCGATAATACTGCTCGCTGGAATGGTAAAACTCCTTTGATATTAAAAAGAAAAAATTTCGACAATGTTTTGCAAGCGGATCGATATTTTCATACCCGAGATCTATGCTTTTTTGCAAAATGGTTTCTCTTAATTTGTCGCTTATGTCCGACTTTCCGTTTAATGCTTTGTGGACGGTAACCTTGGAAACGTTCAATTGATCTGCAATGGTTTGCATTGTAACCTTTTTTCTTGCCATATTTTATCCTTTTTTACAGTCAACTTCTAACTTTGATTGAAGAGATTGTCTTTTTCACAAAAATCTTTTTAATAATTTTAACACTTTTGAATATACTTGTCAATCTGTTACGTAACAAGGAAACATATTTTTCGTAATTTTTGAAAAGCTGTTGAAAAGCTTATGCAAAACTGCTAAAATAATATCGTATCGTCAATGCAAATTTCGTAAGTAAAGGGGTTTTTATGAAAAAGATTTACATAGCGATTCTGTTAGCAATTACGATTTTATGCTTGCTTAGCACCCTTGTCTTGTCTGCGTGCGATAAAGACGAGCATAGTGATAAAACGGAAGCGATATTAACTCAAACCGACGACAGCGTGATTATCGGCGTTAAGAAGATGCAAGAGTGGAAGTTCCGGCGTTCGGACGAAGATTGGATTTTTGAAGGTGTATATGTAGATGGAAACAAAACCTTCGTGACGGAAGACGGCGGACTGTTTAGGTTCTCACAGTTGACGTACAACAATGGGCGACCATTTACGGTTCTTGATACATCTATCAAACAAATCAGCGTTGAAAGAAACGATAAGGAACAAAAGTCTGTTGTAATAAGCAACGATTATGTTTCTCTTACGCTTACTGCAGTTGATGGCTCTCCGTGGATAAAAAGAAACTTTGCCCTCAATTTGCCTTGTGACAATCACTTTGCTGATTATCAAATCAGTTTTTCGTTGCGCACGGCCGACAACCTGTTTGACCGTAAGGACGGTGCGATAACGACATTTAACAATTCTGTCACATCTGCAGAAATTCCGTATGCTTTTCCCTCAATTTACTCACAGTTTTTTGGAGAAAACAACATAACTGACGTAATAAATATAGTCGACTACAATTCCTCCGACTCAGCTATAGGTAAAATGCGACTAAGAAAAGTAAAGGATGTTTTTGAAATAGGTTCGTGTTCGAAAGAATCTGACAAAAATAGCGGAGATGTGCTGTTTTTTAGTGATTATTGGTATACGAATTGCAACAGCGGCAATGATACTTATGATCTTATAGGACTTATGTCTGAGCAAAATGCAATAGTAAGTCCAATGGCTTTTGAAAATCTGGCGTCTCAGGGAAATATAAATGCAAAAACGTTTAAGCAACTCAGTCAGGGGTTGTACAGTGATTTGTGCGATAGTCGTAGCGTAATCAACGGTGCATTTGTTCCATATGGCTACAGCTCAGGGTGGAGCGAATCGTTTGCCAGCTTTGATGTTCTTAAGGGTATCGTGCGTTATGCAATGGCAACAAATGACTCGCAAATGTACAACAAAGCAATTGATATGGTGCGTTATTTGTTGGGTGACAACGGCTGGGTCACAAAATACAATGGCAAGAATGCTAAAAGTGACGAATACTTTTTGTATATGTCGTATGACGGCAAATTCGGAGCAAACTCCTCCGGGGAGGAAACAGGCACCACGGCGGGAATATCTACTTGGAAATACTATGATATGATGGCCAATATTGCCGAAATAGCCGAATTGACAAAGGACAATGATATTGTAAACGGCTTCTTGCGTCTAATGCCTTTTTTTAATTCGCTTGTGTTAGATGACTACAATCAGCCTGTTGCTTGGTATTACGATACTCGCCAACCTGCCGCAGGTTACGAGAACGGTGGCTCCGGTGGCGCTGCGGCAATTTGGGGCTACGTTCATCTTGTTGCCGGACAACTTGCGTCGTCTGACGAAACGGCTCAAAGATGGCAAGAGGACGGATTGGCGGCATTGGAACATGCCAACAGTCTAGGGTTCTTTCAAATGTACTCTATTCGTGTGGCTGTAAAATCAGTTTCCTTGGGCTGGGCAGTGCGCGGTAACGTAAAAGCATATCAAATCACCGGTGAAAATGAATATTTAGCAAATGCCTCTCATGTGGCAAAAGGATTAGCGTCGTTTTACTACGCAAATACAAACCCGTATACGTTCTTTACATCGTACGGATACTCGTATGCATGTACCAGAGAACGTTGGGAAGCGTACTTTGAAACGGCAAATGCTTTATGGTTGATGACAGATATCGCAAGTGAGATTCGCGATAATGATGCGCTTATGGACGTGTACTATGCTGCGTCAAAGTCCCACCAATGGTTTTTCCCGGTAAATGCCAATCCCTACGGCAATTTTACGGGTCCGCTTGACTCTTTGGACGCGCATTATGTTCCGTTTGAATTTGGTACCGGCGTGCTTACCGATGCTGCCGGAAATGAGGGCGGGACACAATCCGCACTGCGACAAACAAAGGAAATCTATGGTTGCGGAGAAACATTTTTGGAATACCTGATGTTTGAAGCATATGCCCGATGCGCTGATGAAAACTTGTTGACATTGTGCGTGACCGGAGCCAAAACGCCTTGTTCTACAACACAGAGGTTTGTTTTCTACAATCCGTTTGCAACGGAAGTATCATCGGTAGTAGAGTTTGACAATTTAGAAGAAGGAAACTACAAGTTAGTGGTTGACGGCAAAGAAAAAAGTGTTTATTCACTTGCTCAACTAAAAAACGGCATAAAGTTTTCTGTTGCAGCACGCTTTTCTCAAACTGTTGTCATTCAAAAAGTCGGCGAGCAAACGGAATCGCAACTAAATGGTAAAGTAAAACTCAGCGTTTCCGACGTTTCGCACAACAGCGCGATATTGTCGTTTGGCGGCAAATATGATCATTATATTCTGAATGTGTCAGAATATACAGACATGTCTGGCTTCGACAGAATAATTGTGACCGAGGAGGATTACACTCTGTACTTCGACGACGGGCAGGTTCTTTACGTCAACTGTTACGGAATAGACGAAAACGGTCATTCGTCGAATTTAAGTGAAACCATACAGATTGAAGGACTGAATGCGGAAGTCGTGGCAAAAGAAACATTCGATTCGGGAAAAACCGACGGATGGACTGTAAACGGAGGTAGTGTAAAGAGCGATTACTTTAGCGGACAGTTTACTCCATCGCAAAGGGATGCAGATACGCCTTTAGTTGCAGAAAAAACATTTAGCTTAACAACTGTGGCAACGGAATTTGAAATACGTTTTGTTACTAAAAATGCAAATAGTACGATAGATGTTACCGTTTCGGCAAATGGAAAAACAATAGAAGTTGTTAATGACAAAAAGGTGCTGTCGGAAGGAAGTATATATGCATCTCTGGATACATTATTTGACCAAAACGGTAGTGGGGCGGACGTAACGGTAAGAATTGTGAGTGCAGGCGTAGACAAGGGTTTTTCAATTGACTATTTGCGTTTTGTAAACATCTCGCAACATACAGATGTCACGGCATTTTTAGAAAACGATTTTCAATCTACATGGGGAGAGAATAAAATTGTTGACGGCAATCTTGTGATCATTAACGACAAGGTGCCTACGGTTATTTCACAACCCTCGGTTGATGTAACCTTCGACCCGATGGAATTGACAACGCTAGATGTGCAATTCGAGAAATATCGTGTTGTAGATACCGCGCGTATTACAATAAGCGATTGGCAGGGAAAAACAATTGCCGACACCGGAGATTTTTCGGTAGCTATAAACGACGGAAAATTTACCTATGATGTAACTAAGGATTTGGGCATTACAAAAAAGGACAAATACACTATTGCGTACTACGTAAGTAACGATCGAGTTAAAGTGTCTAAAATGAGCTTGATCGGGAAAAACGGCGGTACGATAGATATTACTAAGCAAAACGGAGTCGTTGACGGCAACAACGCCTACATTAACGACGTAGGAGAAATTCGCCTGAAAAACGGAACGATTTATAATTATGGTGAAGTGCGAAAAACTATTCCTGTCGATTTGGACGCAAACCCGATAGTGTTTGTAGACGTGGCTGAACTTAAAGGAGCATGGTCGGTAAAACTAATTCCGGAAGGAACCGAAGGAGACATAAGACTTTCGGCGGATACATCCAAGACCGGAGTCTTTGTGTATGATCTACGTAATGTGCTCAGCTTTTCCGGCAAAGGAAATGTGACGTTTTGTTTCTACGTAATAGGTTCGGCTGCCGGAGATCAGCAATGCTATGTAAAGATCCCGTCGGTGACATTCGGTAACAGCGTTGACCTGGTTGCCGAAAAAAACGATTGCGTTATTTCTCAAACAAAGTATTCTTCAGGTCGAGTAAATCTTGACAATGCTCCGTTCTTGCATATAAATGTGTCCGATATATCGGCAGATGCATCATGGAAGATTTACGTAAAGGATGCTAATGGTAAAAAGTGGGAATTGCGCACTGCGTGTGAACGCAAATACAATTCAAAGTACTGCAGGTCGAAACGTGGACATTATGTGTTCGATGTAAGCGAGATAACCGGGCTAATCGGATTGCAACAGCTTGAAATTGTCATAGAGGTTGTCGGAAACTCTGCGCAGTGTGCGGTTGGAAATGTTTATTTCAGTGGAAATAACAGTTTGGGAAACAGATTGCCGCAGGCAATGTAAATAATACTAAAGGAGTATTTATATGAACAAAAGAATCAGTTGTATTGTTTTGGCTATGATTTTTGTGTTATGTTGCGTGATGCTGTTTGCATGCGCAGAACACGAATGTAGGCATGTGTGTCCTGAGTGCCAAAAATGCACGGATATCACCTGCAAGGACCCTGTTTGCGCCGATAAATGCAAGGGGCACACAAAACATGTTTGCGAGCATGTTTGCCCTGTGTGCGGCAAGTGTTTGGATCAAACTTGTAAAAACCCGGTATGCTCCGATAAGTGTGACGGAAGCGATCGTATTGTTTATCGTGTAGAAGAAGAGTTTAACAATCCCGAAACCGATTTCGCAAATTGGGATAATGGCGAAATAAAAGACATGCACAAGGTTGAAAACGGTAAACTCTTTTTGACGAATACCGGGGCAACGGATTATCCTAGCAAAGGTCGCGTTCTTACTGTTACAATAGAGAAGTTCCGCTACTTGGCGGTAAAGGTTGATTCTCTTGAAGGATCGGATGCCAAATGGTCTATGAAAGTACAATTTGCCCAAGATGAAACGTCAAGCAGAGTTTTAATCGCGGACAACAAATCTACGGGTTTGCTTTTGGCGGATTTACTTTCTGTTGACGGAATGCCGACTTCCGGTGATGTGACTTTTACGTTGTATATCTACATTCTGGGCACAAACAGTCAAATCTCTATAGATTATATACGCTCAATAAACGAAATCCCTACGGTACAAGATTTTTCCGAGCAAGGAGATATTAGCGTAACGGACGGAACGCTGAGTTTCTACGAAGGTGTAGTAAACGTGAAGTCAGACGCCGGCAAGGTGGCAAAGGTATCTGTTCCGTTTAGTTTTCCTCACAACTTGGTTAACATGATAGACTTGTACGTAACACAAGTGCAAAACGGGTCATTGTGGTCGCTTTCATGTGACGATATTGTACTTGTTGAGCCAAACGGAAGCATTGGTGCATTCGGAATAGACGGATTAGCCGCAAAAATCCCTGACGGCAAAGCTACTCTTGTATTGTCTGTTCAAGGTGAATGTGTATTTGACAGGATTGCAGCGGTAGCTTACAATGCTTATGAAGATACTTTGTCCTACAGCTCGGACGATGAACTTCTTTCTGTGTGGAAAGAGCAAGGCTCGGCTTATGTTGAACGTTCGAACGGTATGAAGATTAAAAGAGTTTCAAGCGTTGATGAGCCTGCTTCCGTGCAGACTTCGGTTACTACCAACATTGCAACATACCCGCAACTTGATGTCGTTGTTTCGGCTCTTGACAATGCCAAAATAGAGGTTTACTTTGGCGCGGTCAAAGTAGGCGAAATATCTCAAGTCGGAACGTCAAGCTTCAATTTGCTATCGGCTTATGCCAACGGCGTAGTAACAACTGCACTGAAATTTGTTGTTGTGCCGAACGACGAAGGGTCGCATGACGTAGACGTTTCGGCAATAATTACAGCGGTTAAAATCGTCAGAAATGCCGAATACAGTAAAAATGCCCCCGCTCCTAAAGGTACTCAAAAAGAGTGGAACGGTTTCATGAACGAACAAGGTAATAATGCTGACAATTTTAGTGGCGATGCCGTAACATATGCGCTTGGCGGAAGTCTTTACATTGTGCAAACTTCATCTGAAGGATATTCCAAGGCGGAAGTTCTTGTAAATAATGTTGACTTCTCTGTAAACAGGTATCTGAATATTAAGATAGACGCCATCACTGACGGCGCAAAATTCAAGGTTGATGTTATTCGTAACGTCCAACTTGCAGGGGAACAAGTGTTGACTGTAATTGGCGAGACTAATCAGACAGGTGTATACACGATCGATTTGTACGCTGTGTTTGGACTTAATCCTGACAATGCAACATCTCAAAGAGTATCGTTCTCGATTTTTATTGTAGGCGCAACAGGAAGCAGCTGTCAGGTAGACTACATCGGGTACAATAATACTATAGACGAGGCGCCGCAAATCATTGACGTAAAACCTGCGACAGGCATTACTGTAACCGTTGACGAAGAAGTGGAACTATCTGCCGGCCTTAAATACCACCAAGGAACGGTAGACATAGCGGCATTTATAAATGGTCAAAACGTTACTGAAGATGTTGTTCTCAACGGCATTTTCCGTGCAAATAAATCGGGACAATATACAGTCGTTTTCTCATATCAAGGTGCTCAAAGCCAAGAAAGAACAATTAAAGTAGTGGAAAAGCAACCTATAATTCGAGTTGAAACGGAATCTCAGTCGGTAGTCGTAAATCAGGATGTCGAGATTAAGTATAGTATCGCAAACGCTTCGGAAGGTGCAGCAGCATCAATAATCGTGAGTCTTGGTGACGACGATGTGACCTCATCTGTTTTGACTGATAATGTATTTAGAGCAACTTCCACCGGCGAATACACGGTAACTTTTGCTTACGACAATGCCGATTCGCAACAAATCGTTATTACGGTGGTGTCGCACTGGACATCTACGGATACAAATATTACTATTGCCGAAAACGATGGAATACTTACGATTTTGGCACATAATCAATGGCCGAAAGCGCAAAGAACATTCCGCGATATGGTAATTAACGATGCTCCGTACTTAAAAATATCAATAGCCGAAGCAACTGACGCTAATTACAAAATAGAGTTCGGTGACGACTACTACAACGATAAGCGAGTAATTAAGGCTGAAAGTTGTGAAAAGGGCGTATTTTATATCGACTTACGTCAAGCGCCTTACGAGGGCAAAACAGATAAACCGCAAACAATCACATTCTATATTTACGCTGTCGGTACTAACCAAAAGGTAGTGATAGACTGCTTTGATTTTGTAAAGGAAAATCCGCAGGGATCGCAACCAAAGTATGTGTGGACAACAAAAGAATCCCACATGACGATAACGCAAACAACGGACAGGCTTGTATTGCATGCGGAAAAAGATTGGCCAAAGGCACAAACTACCATAAACGATATGGTAATTAACAATGCTCCGTATCTAAAAATATCAATTTCCTCCGAAACAACCGCAAGATATAAAATCGAGTTCGGTGATGACGCCAGCGGAACGTTCAACACAATAAAGGCCGAAAGCGACGAAAAGGGTGTGTTTTACATCGACCTGCGCCAAGCCCCCTACGAAGGTAAATTTGATACCGCGCAGACTATCACGTTTTGTATTTTTGCGGTAGGGACAAACCAAGATGTGGTGATAGACTGTTTTGAATTTATAACAGAAGCGGAATACAATGCTGTTCAAGGAGAATAATGCAATGAAAAAATTGATTGTTTTGTTGTTGCTTTGTGTACTGATGCTGCCTTTTGCCGCGTGTGTAAAAACCCCCGACAGCGATACGAGTAATCAAATAACCGTTTTGTTCGACAACAAAGATACAAGACTATATCAAAAGATCATAGAACGATTTGAAACGGATTTTCCTCAGTATAAGGTGAATCCTATATGGACTGGCGGTGACGATATTCAAACAACGCAAGTTACAAAAATTGGTAACGGCACTGCACCCGACATTATTGTCGGTGGAGACATGTACACCGAAATATATCGTCGTAATTTAGTCGATCTAACTGAATATATCGAGCGTGACAAGGAACAGCTGAATCTTGATGATATTGTGGGCGGAGTAATGGACCACATGAAAAACAGTGATGGGCAAACGGTCTTTTTGCCAAGATCGTTCAACTGTAGCTTCCTTTATTACAATAGAGATTTGTTTGATGCAAAACGGGCTGAATTGCTTGCGCTGAATCTTCCTTGCGAAGAAGGAACTCCCGAAAACGAAAGACACTACCCGAATCCTCAATGGACGATAGCGGACTTCTTTAAGGCCGGCGGAGTGCTTACGGTGTACGAAAACGGTAATTGTATACAATGGGGTAGCGAAACGCTTACTACCTGGTGGGGAGAATGGCTTATTCATGTTCGTCAAAGCGGCGGAGATTTGTTTGATGCAGACGGAAATGTTAGTTTCGACAATGACAATTGCAAAAAAGCCATGCAGATAATGCGCGACAAGTCCTATGGCAATCCAACCAATGGCAGACCGAAGATCACATACGCTCCCGGCGAAACCGATTTTAGCGGTTTTCAGGGAGGAAAGGTTGCAATGGTTTACGGCGGTCATACAAACAACTGGATTCGGTACGATGAAGTTGGCTTGAATTGGGGAATGACAGTGTTGCCTACAGGTCTTGAAACTCGTAACGGTGCCGAATATGCCATAGAAGGATACGGAATTAGCAAAACAAGCAAGAATAAGCAAGGCGCATGGGAATTTATCAAGTACCTGAACAATAAGAATGCAATAGATGAACTTGTTGAGCAGGGCGGTCTTCCGATTCGCATTTCGTCACTAAACGCCATGCAAAGCGGAGAACGTAAAAATCGTTGTACCCTTGCGTTGGAAGCGATAAATCCAAATGGTAAATACGGTAATTATGCTTGTACTTTGCCGAGATATGAGTATTTCGTTGAAATAGCAAATACGGTTGCTTCTGCGGAAATCGGGCTGATGATGTCCAACGATAGTTCGCGTATTTCTATTGATCAATGTGTAAAGAATATTCAAACAAAAGGTAACAACCTGATAGAGATAAATTATAGATAAAAAAGGTGAGGAATTCTTCCGCGGCATCAAACCTGTCAACGACGTTTTGTTGCCGCGTAAGAGTTTTGTTTGTAACGAAGAAGCGGAGTAAGTTGACTGCCGATATCAAATACTTTACGATGACGGTTGTTAGTTATGGAGTACTGGAGAAAGAGAGGATTTAGAGGTAATGAGAAAACTGATCGGAAAAAGACAACGTAGAAAAAACTTAGCGTTTTATATGTTTGTAATGCCGGCAATCTTGGGCTTTTTAATATTTACGTTGTATCCAATGATTCGGTCTCTATGGTTTAGCTTTACTGATGCCAGTTTGCTATACTTGGACGAAGCGGAATGGGTCGGATTTAAGAATTACTACAACTTGCTTAGCGGCAAAGATAGTTATTTTTGGCAATCTATGGGTAATACGTTTATTTTTGCATTGTTTAACGTTGTCGGTACGCTATTGTTTGGGTTGATTACGGCAATTCTGCTTACTCGTAACGTCAAGTTTATCAATGTATTCCGTACAATATTCTACTTGCCATCGCTGTTGCCTGCCGTTGCTTCCGCACTTATGTTCAGGTGGGTTTTTGATCCGTCTAATGGTATGGTAAATAATATTTTGCGCGTGTTTGGTGTTTCTAACCCGCCTATTTGGCTAGAAAGTGCTAGTACTGCTTTGTTGACGCTAATATTCATATCGTTATATGGTTTTGGTGGCAAAATGATTATTTTCATGAGTGGAATTAACGGAATTTCAAAGGAGTATTACGAGGCTGCGGATGTGGACGGTGCGGGATTTTGGACAAAACTATTTAAGATTACATTGCCGCTTCTGTCTCCGATAATTTTTTATAACCTTGTTTTGGGAACAATCGGCGCATTACAAGTGTTTACCGAGGGTTTTGTAATCAGCGGTGCGGGACCGGGCAACTCTACGTTGTTTTATGTATTGAGGTTGTACAATATTGCTTATAAGGCTCCTTACAAAATCGGGTATGCTTCTGCAATGGCGTGGATTTTGTTTGTAATAATCGGCGTGATTACCTTGGTCTATTTCGCATTCAGCAAAAAGTTTATTTTCTATGAAAACGAGGAATCTTGACATGAGGAGCAAAAAGTTCAAAACCGAAAAAGTAGTAACGTATACGTTGCTTATTATCGTATCTCTAGCAATGCTTATGCCGTTGGTAGTGTTGTTTGCTACCAGTGTACGTACATACGATGATCTGGTACAAAATCCTACGCATTTGTTTGGTACCGAGTTTTCTTTGGATGCGTTTGCTAAAGTGTTGGAAGAAAATCCTTACTTCATGTACTTGGGAAACACGCTGCTTATAACAGTGGTCAGTATTGTGGGGTGTTGCTTTACAAGTGCAATGGTCGGATATGGGTTTGCAAGATTCAAGGCTCCCGGATCAAAGTTTCTGTTCGCCTTGTTTATGGCAGGAATGATTATTCCCGGACAAGTATTGAATATTCCGATGTTTGAGATTTACAAACGTCTAGGTTGGATAAATACTTTTTTGCCGTTTATTATTCCCGTATGGTTTGGCGGAGGAACATTCAATTTCTTTTTGCAACGTCAGTTTATGAAAGGGTTACCGCCGGCACTTATGGAGGCTGCCGAAATTGACGGTTGCAGTGAGGTCGGCATTTTCTTCAGGATAGTGTTGCCGCTTTCTAAGCCTGTGATAACAACAATTGCAGTATTCACTTTTATCAATTGTTGGAACGATTTGTATGGTCCGTTACTTTACTTGGAAGATCCGTCTTTGTGGACGCTTGCAAAGGGAAACTATATGATTTACCAGGCTGAGCTTGGCAAACAAGGTGTAAGTGGCGGTTCTATTTTGCCATGGAACATAATTAGTGCCGCTAATGCGATATCGATTGTCCCGATAATAATTCTTTACTTCTTTGCACAACGAGTTTTTGTTGAAGGTATTGCCACGACGGGGATAAAAGGATAAAAAATGAGTTTACTTATTATTAGTGTTCCTGAAGGAATAAAATATACGACAAAACAAATTGTCATTGGTGGCGTTACGAAATACGTCGTTACGATTTCATCAGACTCAACGGTAACGCTGTCGGAAGGGGCAATAAAAATCGGATACTTCGGTTTTGTTAAAGACAGTCTTGTAATGACGCACATGCCTGAGATCTCTAATTGTGATCTGCCATTCGCTTTCCCCGCATTTTGTGCCAAAGTAAACGCAGGCGGCGTCTATTTTGTTGTTGATTACTACAAAACGTCCGTTGAACTACGCAAAGTAATTGCATCGCAAGGAGAAAACGCATGGGTTTCGCTTACAAATGCGTGTACGACGTTAGGCAAGAATAAGAAACTCTCTGCAGTGTTGTATTTGGGTGAAACTCAATCTGACAGTTTGTCTGATTTGATAGGAAATTGCGCCCAAACTCTACTTGAAACGGAATCCTACTTAAAAAGAGAATACGCGGTTGTCGGAGGACAGACTGTCGATTCCTATAAACAGGCGTGTGTCGGATTGGTGTCTAATCTAATGGACAAACGTGCCGTGGTAAATGACGGAATAGGTACTTTTAATCCATATGGGTATCACGAGATTGGCGCATATAGCGAAAGTTTTGCATGCATGGATGTCGCAAAGGGGATGTATCGTTTTGCATTGAGCAACGACCTTTACGGTCCGTTAGAATACATAAAAAAGGAAGTTTACAAGTTGTGCGACGCTTCGTTGAAGCATCCGTGGATTGCAGATTGTCACAATACGCATGGATTTTTTCATTTCGCATGGGGTTCAATTCCGCAAGACTCAGGAGTGGCAGCAGATATTCCGCGCGATGACCTTTTCTCTGACTATTGCGGTCATGAGGAAGGCGAAAATCTGCTTTCGACGTTTAAGTATTTCGATCGAGTAAATATTCTTGGTGAAATTGCTTTGTTGCAAAATGATTCGGTAATTAAAGACGGCTTTCTGCGAACGTTACCATTTGTTGAAACTTTAAGAAACGAAGACTTTTCTCAACCGGTATCGTATGATTTGGACACTCACGTGCCTGTAACCGGAAACTATGACGGTGGTAGCGCAGGCGGAGCCGCATTGTATGCGCTAATCAACTTTAACGCATATCGTTTGACGAATGACGAGCGATACCTTGATTTTGCTTTACGTTCGGTAAAGGCGGCTAACAAGTTGGACTACGACCATATGTTTTCTATGCGTTGTGCTCCCAAGCCAATCGCGGTGGCGGCAGTTGTTCGTGCAAACGTATATGCGTATCAGTTTACAGGTGAAAGTGAGTATTTATATAATGCCGAACGCGTAGCCCAAGGAATATTTGCAAGCTACTATCTTTCGCCGCATCCGTACTGCTATTTTTCCACTGTGGGTTTCGGATACGCTTGCGCCAAGGAAAGATGGGAAGCCTTTCGTGAGATGGAAGAAACTTTGTGGTTGCTTAGTCCGTTTATGAAATACACCAACAAAGAGGCATTGTTTACTTTATATTTGTTAAATAAACAGAGCGCATTGCGTGCATTACCTATAAACGGTAATCCGTATGGTAATTTGGAAAGAGAATATGAATCGTTCGGAGGGGAGTATATTCCGTTTGAATTCTCCACCGGGCATGTAGGGGACAATCCTCCGCAAGAAGGCGGGAGTCAGTCTGCTAAACGACAGATAAAGGAAATTTACGGTAGCGGAGAACTGTTTTTGGCGGAACTCATGTATGAGAATTACGCTCGAACAAATCAACCGCACATACTTATTCTGTGTGCCGATTGTGACATAACATTGCCGAAAAACGAGTTTGTATTTAAGGTCTTTAACCCTCGGAAACAAACCATTGCTTTGGCTACATTCAATGTTCCGAAAGGAAATTACGAGTTGATGTACGGAAACAAAAAACTGACATTTAGTGACAAAACTTTGGCAATAGGCGTCAAGCTAAGCGTGCCGCACGGAGTAACGCAGCTCACATTAAAGAGAACAAGCAAGCCCAAACATGAGCTTGTTGAAAAAAGCGAAGAAGATATCGTAGTTGCAACTCAAATCGGAGACGAAGTGTGCTTAAAGTGGCGAAAACAAATCGGTGCGCGGTTTTATAAAGTTATCTGTTGTACGGAAATCGGTAAAAAATCATATCTTACAACCAATCAAGAAATCAGTGTTGCTATTGACTCTGAATTGTCGACTGAAATCGAAGTGCTTGCCATTACGAAAGGCAGCATTGTAACTGTTGGCAAGAAGACGTTACGAGGATATAAAAAGTTGTACGAGTCAAGTCTTGTCGATTTGTTGAATGACAGCACGAAAGTAATCACAAGCAATTTCGATGTCGTTTCTGACGGACACACGTTGATGTTTTATCGTAAAGAATTGTGCAAAAACAAGGGCAGAATACTTTTTGATTTAGGAAATATCAGCGGCAATTATTATTTTGAAATCCAAATAGGATCGGTAAACAACGGAGTGCATTATACGATTACCGTTTCGGACGGAAAAAATAGATTTGTAACGCAGAATATAAGTGAGGCGAGATATTTTTGCTCCGAGATGACTTTTGACGGACACGTTACTGTGTGTCTGGAAGTGCGTTCCGACGCAGGTTTGGGGCTATCCGTAACGAAGTTGTCATTGTATAAAACCGTTTGTTGCGGAAATCCCGTTTTGCCGTTGCGAATGATAAAAAATGGTGTACGTGCCGAGATAAAAGAAAACTTCTACTATGCCGTGGTAGTGATAACAAAAATAGATAAAGCGTTTGAAATATTGCTGGATGGCGAGCCTGCATATGGATTGACCGAGCTTAGATTTTTCGACAAGGTAAATCGTCAAAATCGCGGTATATATAAGATTCCATTGAAGAATAGGTCAAAAACTATAGAAATAAAAGGTATTGGCGGTGGTGTTGAGGTAAAATGTGTTAGATTGACACAATTTTATGATTACCCGCTGCTTACAGACTACATAAATTTATCAGACGAGAGGAAGTTTAACAATGATTAGATGCGAGAGTAATCCAATAATTACAAAAGCCGACGTGGCTCCGTCAACACCGCAAATGGAAGTGCTTGGAGTTTTTAATTGCGGAGTTACAAAATATCACAATCAAACTATACTATTGCTTAGAGTCGCCGAAAAAGCCATAGATGTAAACGGATTTGTTCGTGTGCCTATTTTTGATGTACAAACAAATCGAGAGGTTATTTTGGATTTTGACACAAATGACCGCTCTATCGATTTTTCCGATGTGAGGTTTGTGAAAACAAAAGATCAATTGTTTCTTACAAGCAAATCGCATTTGCGTTTGGCGCGTAGTACTGACGGTATTCATTTTTTAATTGATGATAAACCTTTTCTGTCATCACAATTCTTCTACGAGGAGTACGGAATAGAAGATCCTCGTATTACGTTTGTTGATGACTGGTATTACATAGACTACAGCGCAACTTCAAGACATGGCGTTTTTACGTGTTTGGCACGTACCAAAGATTTTGTATCCGTAGAAAAACTAGGCATTATATTTTTGCCTGACAACAAAGACGTGAGTATTTTTCCTCAGAAAATAAATGGGAAGTATTATGCGCTCAATCGTCCGGTAAGCGCATACTTTCAACGCCCTGAAATGTGGATTTCGACGTCTGCCGATTTGCGCTCTTTTTCGGAGCATCATTTATTGTGCGAGCCGCGTCCCGATAAATTTGATAGTACTCGTATAGGCGCAGGGTGTGTTCCTGTGTTAACTTCGAAAGGTTGGCTGGAAATCTATCATGGTTGTGACAAAAACGACAAATACTGCATGGGTGCACTGTTGTTAGACGCCAATGATCCTACGAAGATTATTGCAAGAAGCGACGAACCTCTACTTCAACCGGAAATGCCTTACGAGTTAAACGGATTTATGCCGAGTGTTGTATTTGGATGTGGGCTTTTGCAAGAGGGCGACGAATTGAAGCTGTATTACGGCGCATGCGACGAAAGCATTTGCTTGGTGTCATTCAGCATAGAAGAAATTCTGCATTCGCTTACTTATATCAACAATATATAAAACAAAATTCAAGTAATGCCGGGTGTCAATTGGCTCTATTTTGGGTAACTTACTACAGAAGGGATTTGAATAATGGTAATAGTGATAGCTGTATAGTGTAATACGACTTAAAATGAGGTTACCGTATACGATTAATATAAATAGTATCTTATTTGTTTTTTTTGGTATAATAATAGTTCTGCGATGTTA
>ERZ1026780.860-NODE-860-length-21980-cov-4.740844_pt1 | contig 21980 bp, 20 predicted proteins | sample MGYA00380126_ERZ1026780 | MGnify/ENA primary metagenome ERZ1026780 (study PRJEB33269, sample SAMEA4719762) | human gut metagenome | biome: human-associated habitat; feature: organic feature; material: feces | place: Cameroon | collected 2013-10 ... | reverse complement strand
TCGGTGACCGCGTGGCGCGGAAACCACTTTTCATATCAATGTTTTGTGTTTTTGTTACGTCTCCACATCAGTGGGACGTTTTTTTGTGTCCGGACGACTGTCAGGAGCCGTGAAAAAAGCATTGACGCAGATACCTGAACCACCTGCGCTGAAAGAATTTAAAAATATTGGATATGAACTACTTATTTACATCAGAGTCTGTTTCCGAGGGACATCCTGACAAGGTTGCCGACCAGATTTCAGACGCTATCCTGGACGAATTCCTGAGACAGGACGAAGATTCCAAAGTTGCCTGCGAGACTTTCTGCAGCACCGGCCTCGTAGTGGTAGGCGGTGAAGTGAGGGCGGAACACGCTTATGTGGATATCCAGTCCACAGTAAGGAAGGTCATCAACAATATCGGCTATGACAAGGCCGACTATATGTTCGACGGAAACTCCTGCGGTGTTCTTTCAGCTATTCACGAGCAGAGTGCAGACATAAACAGAGGTGTAGTGAGGGAAAATCCTGAAGATCAGGGCGCCGGAGACCAGGGCATGATGTTCGGTTATGCCTGCCGTGACACGGAAGAGTACATGCCGCTGCCGCTGGCTCTATCACATCTGACACTCCAGATTCTGTCAGATATCAGAAAGAACAGCCACGACCTGATGCCATATCTCAGGCCGGACGCAAAATCCCAGTTCACCATAGAATATGATGAGCACAATCACCCTGTACGCGTCCACACTATCGTTGTTTCCACACAGCACGATGAATTCGTGGCACCGGAACTCGGAAACATGAAGTATGACGAGGCTGTGCGTCAGTTCGGCCAGGAGAGAGTGGACAAGGCGATGCACGACAAGATCGAAAAGGACGTAAGGGAAATCCTTCTGCCTAAGGTCATTGCCTCCCTCCCTGAAAAGACCGCGTCTCTGTTCAAGAATGATTTCATTCTTCATGTCAATCCTACGGGCAAATTCGTCATCGGAGGTCCTCACGGAGACACAGGTCTGACCGGCCGCAAAATCATTGTCGATACTTATGGCGGACGCGGTGCGCACGGTGGCGGAGCATTCTCAGGAAAGGATCCGTCAAAGGTGGACAGGTCAGCCGCATACGCAGCAAGATACATCGCGAAGAACCTTGTAGCTGCCGGTGTCGCTGAAGAAGTTCTGGTCCAGCTGGCCTACGCTATCGGTGTCGCAAAACCTGTCAGTGTATTCGTAAACACCTATGGCACAGCAGCCAACGGGCTCACTGACGCAGCAATCGCGGAGAAGGTCAATGAAATTTTCGACTTGAGGCCTGCTAAAATCATTGAGAAATTCCAGCTCAAGAATCCTATTTACGAGCCGACCGCAAGTTATGGCCACGTAGGACGCAAGCCATATACCAAGTCCGTAAAAGTGGTACGTGACGGCAAACAGGTAGAGAAAGTTCTGCAGTTCTTCGGCTGGGAACTCCTCGACTCCGTACCGAAAGTAAAAGAGTCCTTCGGCCTGTAGTCCTCCCGCCCACAGAGAAGAACGACGACAGCGTCGTAAGCATCTCAGGTAAGCGGTAAGCGTCTCTGCGGTTACGTCGACACACATGGTGCAGCGCGTAAAGAGTTATCACTCAATAAAATAGCCATTTTCAGAGTTGTGGTTTTGGCAACTCTGAAAATGGCTTAAGTATTGATATTTAAAGAGTTATGCGACGCGCCCCGCTTGTCCGTGGAAGAGGTTACTAAGCTGAAGGAAAAGGAACAAGAGCCTGCGACACATTAAAACCTATCCGCTCAGGAATAACGTTCAGAAACAATTTAAAAGGTCCGGCCAAGACAGGTCGGACCTTATTGTGTATTGCCGGCCGCGCCCACTTGGACTAAAGGCGACAGCGGTGTAGGACATGTCGATGACCGATGTCCCTATCGGATGTTCTTGTCGAATCCGTCAGGAATGAAATTCTTGTTGACCGGGGTCAATTTCACGAAAACACATCCGTGAGGTGCGACCTCGGTTTCCCATCTTTCTTGATAGCCGCAGGTATAGATATCCTTCTGCCTCCAGAGGTCTCTGATAACCTGAGAGCCCATCACGCCTATTGACTTAGGAATAAAGCCGATCATTTTAGGAGAAGACGACAGGTTGAACATGGCGATGGCGACAGTGCCGTCAGCAAGCGGTTTCAGATATGTTGCGTAATCCTTGTCACCATAAATCCTGGCGCCCTGCCAGCCGAGTTCGTCCTGGTTCACATCTATCACTTCGCTGTTGCACAGGAGGTTAAGCGTAAAGTCGTCCATCTCGGCCATATCACAACCTATAAGGAGAGGTGATGCGAGAATGCTCCAGAGAGTGATGTGAGTGTACTGCTCATCCGCCGAAAGCTTGGAATCATGAGTGGACGGTCCCCAGCCGACCTTTCCGACCACGAGCATATCCGCATCCGGCCAGTTGCCGGGCCTTTTGAACGATGCCCATTTATCCTGGCCGAATCCGATTTTCGACATATTGGCCCAGTTGTCCCTGATGTCGCCGGTGGTTCTCCAGCAATTTGCATATTTGGTTATGTATGAAGCCATTCCGACTTTGGAGCTGTTGGATAGGCTATAGACGATATCCCGTCCTGTAGCGCGGAGCGCATCCGCCATAAGACGGACATTGTACTCGTCGTTAGGATTCCAGTCATATTTCAGGTAGTCCACGCCCCAGTCTGCCCACTGCTGAGCATCCACATCCACGAATTTATACTTGGTGAAATACCAGAGCGAATCACGCTTCATCTTGCTGCGGTCCAGTTTATGGAACTCGTCGCAGATACCTTTCTCGATAAAATCATATTTGCCGTCCGGAGTATCAGCACTTTCGCCGCAATGCCCTGCGTATGTAGCCACCCACGGTCCGGAATAGATTCCGAGTTTCAGGCCATTGGAATGAAGGAAATCTCCCAATGCCTTCATATCAGGGAACTTGGAGTTCGGCTGGATAGCATTGGCCTTGCCGCCTCTGAGTCCCTGCCAGCCGTCATCGATATTGATAAATGACCAGCCGTAATCCACCAGGCCCATGTCGAGCATTGCCTGAGCCGTGCTCATCACTTTCTCCTGGCTCACGCTGTTTCCCCAGCAGTTCCATGAGTTCCAGCCCATCGGAGGAGTGAGGGCAATCTTGTCACCGATGACGATCTTGAAGTCGCGCTCGACTGTGCCAATGCTGTTGGCCGCTTTCAATGTCACCTTGTATTCGCCTGCTTTTTTCACGGAGCCTGTGATGATACCGGTATTTTCATCCAGTTTCAGCCCTTTAGGAAGGCCTTCTGCTCTGAACAGAATCGGACGCTCTCCAGTACAAGGTATCCTGTACAGGAAATCCGCACCGGGACGGGCACCATAAACCTTGGCGCCATTGATTCTTGGTGAAGGCGAGGCCTTAGGCGTAAGAATATACTGAGAAGTATCATTCTTTTCTGAAGCTGAAACTGTGGCCGGAAGAAAAACGACACCGGCAAGAACCGCTAAGTAAAATAGAGTCCTTTGTCTGAAATTCATCATATAATGAGTTATTAGTTGTGTAAGTGTTCGATAGGGACGCCGGTCATTCACCCCGTTCCATAGCCCTGCGCAAGTCTTTTTCCTTGATGGATTCACGCTTGTCATACTGTTTCTTACCGCGCGCAAGGGCGATATTCAGCTTGGCATATCCGTTTTCTGATATGAATAGCCTTACAGCCACGATGGTGAGGCCCTTTTCCTTTACCTTCTGGTTCAGATGGCGGAGTTCTCGTTTCTGAAGGAGCAGTTTGCGGTCACGGAGCGGAGCATGCTGCCCCCAAGAGCCCCAGGCATACAGGGCAATGTTGATTCCGCGCACGTACAACTGTCCTTTGTCGAAATAGCAGAACGCATCTGACATGGAAGCCCTGCCCGCACGGATCGACTTGATTTCTGTTCCGCAAAGGACAATGCCTGCCGTATAGTTTTCCAGGAACTCGTAGTCAAACGAGGCCCTCTTGTTGTTTATATTGACTCTGCTCTTCTTCTCTTTCGCCATAATTCCTTAAGACGCCGCCTGAATAAAACAGCATCCAAATGCAAATTTATCGTTATTTTTGCATAAATCAATCAAATCGTCATCTGATGCCTACAAAAAACCCATACGGCAACACCTACATAGCTGACTTGCCGGAACCGGAGACAATATCCGCGGAAGAAATACTCGAAAGCATTGACAACAAGAGCATTGACCTTGTCTGCGTGCTCGGGCCGACCGCTTCCGGGAAGACGAAATACGCTGTAGAACTGGCGCGGGAGCTGAACCGTCTGAGGGCGGAAAAATACGGAGCGGCTAGTGTCAATGCCACAGGAGCGGTCAATGCCACAGGAGCGGAGATTCTTTCCGGGGATTCGAGGCAGGTTTACAGAGGCATGGATATCGGCACTGGGAAGGACCTGAACGAATACGGGGAGATTCCATATCATCTTATCGACATCGTGGATGCCGGTACCAAATTCGACCTGTACCAGTATCAGAAGGCGTTTGAGAAGGCATACAAGGACATCATGGACAGAGGAGGAATACCCATATTGTGCGGAGGCTCAGGACTTTACCTCGAAGCTGCCACATGCGGTTACTCGATTCCGGACGTGCCGCCTTCTCCCGAACTGAGGGCCGAACTGGAGGAAAAGTCTATGGATGAACTCGTGTCAATGCTGGCGTCCATGAAGCCCCTGCACAACAAAACCGACATTGACACGAAAAAAAGAGTCATCAGGGCATTGGAAATAGTTTTGTGGCAGAAGGAGCATCCTGTGGAGAACACTGCGTTCCTGCCGAAGAACACATATTACATCGGCACATTGGTCTCACGCGAGGAGAGGAACAGGCGAATCGATGCGAGGCTGGACGCAAGGATCGAGGAAGGCATGGCGGATGAGGTAAGGCGACTGCTTGAGAGCGGCGTTCCCGCAGAGAATCTGACTTACTATGGGCTTGAGTACAAGTTCGTTACGCAATATGTTCTGGGAATACTCAGCCTCGAGGAGATGAAGACGCTCCTGGGCAATGCCATCCATCAGTTCGCAAAACGCCAGATGACCTGGTTCCGCGGGATGGAGCGCAAGGGCATCCGGATACATTGGGTCGAGCCTTGACGTGGCAGCAGAAAGCCTCTACTTTGATGATGGCGGAAGCGGATGGCCGGGAAGTGTACGCGGAGCCTCAGCCGCACGCCAATATGCAGCGTCGAATTCGGGATATACAAAGTCCCCGTCATGGTCTATGGTAAACGCGATGTAGTTTATCTTGAACCCCTGGGCGAGGAAATTCTGCTCGTAGAAAGTCTGCACTTCGAACAATGCATCCACGGCCGCCTTGCCGCAGACCGAAGAGAAGTCCGACGAGTAAAGAGAATCTCTATCCTGCCCGTAAAGATCTGACGTGGAAGCCAATACGTGCAGATTGTTCGCCTCACATACGGCCTTCGTATATTCATACAGGAAAGTGCTGTCGGTCTTGAGATGGATGATGCCGCCCTTCTTCAGAAAATGTCTGTATCTTTCCAGGAACATCGGGCTTGTAAGACGGCTGTTCTCACTTTTCATCTGCGGGTCAGAGAATGTCAGCCATATTTCCGAGATCTCGCCCGGAGCGAAAAACGCCTCGATAAACTCTATTCTGGTACGGAGAAACGCCACATTCGGCAGTTCATTCTCGGTCGCAAACTTGGCCCCTTTCCAGAGCCTTGCACCCTTGATGTCCACACCGATATAGTTCATGTCCGGGGTTCTCTGCGCCAGCGCCACAGTATATTCCCCCTTTCCGCAGCCCAACTCCACCACAACCGGCGTCTTTCTGCCGCCGAACATTGTTTCGGACCAATGTCCTTTGACCGGATGGTCTTTCAGTACCAATGAATTACGGGACTCGTCCCCCGCCCTGTCCAACACCTCTTCAGATGCCGGCTGAAGCAAACATCTGAAAGTGGCATTCTCGCTGAATTTCTTTAATTTTCCGTGTCCCATATTCTATTTCAACACTAATACTTTAACTCTCCTGTCAACTCTTTCGATTTCCAACCCGATACCGGTCAGGCCGTATTTTTTCAATGAATCTTCCGGCGCCTTTATATAAAGTTTCCACAATCCCGGCTTGACAGGAACCAGTCCGGCCCCGATTCTATCCGTAAGCACCTTGTCATAATAGGAAGAATCCCGGAGCGCCGAGCGCTGAAGCACAATATTGTCCTCAAACAGTTCTCCATCAGGAGATTCCCAGACCACGAGCAACGGCATTGACCTGAATGAAGAAAATTCCCTGTCAATGCAGGACAGCGACGCGAGCAGCGAAAAATCGTATGCGGACAATGTGTCGGTCATATCAGCATTGAACACGAACCGGCCATAGGCATCGCGTGCTCCAGTGCGCACAAACTGCGCGTAAGAACTTGGCCTTGAGCAAGATAGCGCCAACATTGACAAGAGCAGTACTCCTGTCAAAGCGATACTTTTATGGCTCCGGACTATCACCTGAGATTCTGTTATTTGCTATTCGGCTTCTGCTGCTGGCCATTCTGCTGACCATTCTGTTGACCATTTTGCTGTTGGCCATTCTGACGCTGGCGTCTTCCGTCACGGCCCTGACGGTTCGGCCTGTCCGAGCCGCCCTGACGGCCCTGCTGACGTGGTGCCGCCTGATTCTTGTCGTCACCACAGCCACGCTGACGGCCACCATTCTGGCGACGCTTTTTCTTTCCCGGTGAATCGAAACGCGTGATGCTGTCGTCACCTACCGCAGTTATGAATTCCGGCATTTCCGGCTCCGGTTCAGTCTTGAGAGACTCAGGCTTGATTCCGTTCCGGTTCATCTTGATCACCTCACGCACCTCAGATGCAGCAAGAGGAAACAGATTTGCCAGCGACCCCTTGTCATAAGAGAAATACATCACCTCTTTCAGGATGTCAGTCTTCATCAGATAAGCCAGTCCGTCCTGGAACTCGAGCGGCTCCTGTACACGCGGAATGCGGGACTGCGCATCCAAGTATGTGGCCACCTCATAATTCAAGCAGCATTTGAGCTTACCACATTGACCTGCAAGCTTTTGCGGATTGAGAGACAAGTCCTGGCAACGTGCCGCCGCCGTGGTGATGGACTTGAAATTCGTGATATAGTTCGCACAGCACAGCTCCCTGCCGCAGATTCCCAAGCCGCCTATCAGACCGGCCTCCTGACGTGCCCCGATCTGCTTCATCTCTATCCTGATGCGGAATTCCTCAGCGAAAACCTTGATAAGCTGGCGAAAATCCACACGCCCGTCCGCTATGTAATAGAAAATGGCCTTGGTGCCGTCCCCCTGGAATTCCACGTCGCCGATTTTCATATCCAGACCGAGTTCCACAGCTATCTGACGGGAACGGATCATCGTTTCCTGCTCACGAGCAATCGCCTCCTGCCATTTTTCGATATCGAGGGACTTTGCCTTCCTGTAGATTTTCTTGAATTCCGTATTTTCAGGGTCAATGCCCCTGCACTTCATCTGCTTGCCGACTATCGGGCCCTCGAGTGTAACGATACCCAAGTCGTGACCGCTCTGCGCCTCGACGATGACCAGATCACCCATCTTGATGCTCTGGCCAGAGGAATTCACATAGAAACCCTTCCTCGTATTCTTGAAACGCACTTCATAACAGTCAGAATACTGCCCCTGGGAAATGCCTTTCAGCCAATTATAGTCCTCCAGTTTGCAGCAGCCCCTGCGGTAGGTGCAGTTCAGCTCGTCATTGGCATCTCTGGTAACCATACAGCCACGGTTGCAGTCAAACTGTATATTCTCGTTATTTTCCATATCCTGTATATATCAACTCACGAACAGTCTGTCAACCATGTTCGTGAACAAAATTTTCTGATTCACATTGCGGACAACCATCGCATTGGCCTTGTTTATCGCCAAGATCGCCCGCCTGCAGAAGTCCGGGCCCAGTTTCGCTGCGGCTTCGCTGAAGAACTCCTTGTACTCAGGACGCACGCCGGCAAGAGAAGGCAACCCCTTCTGAATCATATATATCTTTCGTATGCAATCACCTGCGAATTTACAAAAAGCTTTCTGTTTTTCACGAGAAGCCATCGCCGCTATCACATCACCGGTCTCGAGGACATCCTGGAAATCACGGGCCATTACCCCGTCCATCAGCCTCATGAACACGTCCATCATCTCCACATTCTCATCCCGCTCCGCAAGACTCCTGATGGCCACGCCGATACTGCCGCCCGCGAACTCCGCTGCCGCAGTCGCAGCCTCTGCATCCACGCCTGTCCATCTCGGCAATGCAGCCGCAATCTCCTCTTTTGCAGCCGGTTTCACCCTTATCAGCTGACACCTCGAACGTATGGTCTGGAGCACCCTTTCCGGCTGATGGGTAACCATGAAGAACAATGTGCGTTCGGATGGTTCCTCAATGATTTTCAGCAGTTTATTGGCTGTCTCCACCTTCAGTTTCTCAGGCAGCCATATCACCACAGCCCGATATCCGTCAGAATAAGACGAAAGCGAAAGTTCGTTCAGGATAATCTGCGCATCCAGGACCGGAATAACGGAAGATTTCTTGTCAATGCCGAGAGACTCGTACAGTTCATTCTCCATGAAGAACGGGTTGCGCACGAAAAGTTCACGCCACTTCTGTATATAGGTGAGCGACGACGGTTTTTCACTCGACTTGTCCTTGGATGCAGTCGGAAAGACGAAATGCATATCCGGATAAATCAACTTGGAAATCTGGTTGCAAGCCGGGCATGTTCCACAGGAATCCTCTTCCCCACGATGCTTGCAGTTAAGATACTGCATGAATGCCACAATCAGCGCCAATGCCCCGCAGCCCTCATTCTCGTAAAACATCATAGCGTGCGGAATGCGGCCCGCGACGGCCATTCTGACCAGCGCTGCCTTCACTTCAGCATTTCCTATGACATCCGAAAACCTCATGACTTTCTGTCCGCCGTAAATTCTGCAATTTCACCCAGCATCTCGACCTCCTGCATATTTCCGAAAGGCCTCAACGCTATCCTCGCATTGTCCACATACTCGTAAAGACGCTTGCGGGCATATTCGATTCCGCCCTCCGACTTCACAAACTCTATGATTTCACCGCCATACTCAGGATAGTCATCGATTCTGCACAATTTCCGCCTGATCTCCCGTCCTCGCTCCTCACCCGCCTTGGCCAATGCCCCGAGCAGAGGCAATGTTATCTTCTTTTCCTTCAGATCCAGCCCCACCGGCTTGCCTATCTCGGCATTCTCTTCATAGTCGAATATATCATCCCTTATCTGGAATGCGACACCTAGACATTTCGCATAGGTCCTGGCCGCCGACATCTTCTCCTCAGTAGCGCTCACCGATATCGCTCCTGCTGCAGCGGAAGCCACGAACAATGATGCCGTCTTGTCGTAAATTATTCTGTAATAATCCTTTTCGAGCGTATCGCCGGTCTCGGCCTTCTGCAGCTGAAGCAGTTCCCCCTCAGCGAGGTCTGTCAATGTAGAGGCAAAAATCCGTATGACCTTGTCCGATGAATTCCTGCTGGCGAGAATGTTCTCCATTCCCTTCACCAGCCAGTAATCCCCCAGCAGGACAGAAGCGCGTCCTCCGAGAATGGACATCACCGTAGGCGCACCCCGCCGCACAGGACTGTCATCCGCTACGTCATCGTGGAGAAGGGTCGCATTGTGCAACAACTCCACAGCAGCGGCATATTTTATCGTATCATCAGTAACAAATCCTCCCGAACAGGCCCTGGCCACAAGCAGAGTCAGCACAGGCCTCACCTGCTTTCCATTATGCGAAAGAATCGCCCTATTCGTCTTGTCCAGCAATTCGATATCCGTGGACAGCGACGATCCCATCAGCTTGTTTACCTTGTCCAGGTCCTCTTTCAGAAAATCCTTTATGCTGCTGAAATCCATATCTACAACATTTTCACAAGCTCATCCACTGTCTTAGGGAATGATATAAGTTCCATAGTGGCAGCATCCATCATCTTGGTATCCACATAATGCTCAAGGAGCGCGATGAGCTTGTCATAGAATCCATCGATGTTCAGAGCGAAAATCTTCCCGCCGTACCTCTGGAGCTTGGCAAGCGTCAGTGTCTCCACCAACTCTTCCAATGTCCCCACTCCGCCCGGCAAAGCTACCGCAGCACACGTCGCCTCACGCATTTTGTCCTTGCGCTCGGACATCGTATCCACCCACACGGTCTCTGTAAGTTCACGGGCGACAACACTTTCCATAAATCGCGGAATCACGCCGACATGTCTTCCGCCGGCAGCAACCACCTCGTCAGAGACCACACCCATAGTGCCCTTCCGGGTTCCTCCGGACACCACCGTATAGTCCCTTTCCACAATGGCACGAACCAGCTCCCTCGCAGCACTGTCATATTTCGGATCAATGCCGCTTTGGCTTGAGGAGCAGAATATCACCACTTTCCTATCGCAAGTCATATCAGAACATAAAAGCTAATGAGAACGATATGCCATTGAAGTTTCTGCCGTCCTTGAACGCATCCTTGACGTGCTTGCCGACATTGTTCATCTTGCCGCTTTCAGAGTAGAGAGAACCGAAGTTCCAGTAATATTTCACTGAAACCTGCATCTTCCAGACATCGATTCCGGCGCCGAGTCCCAGACCATACTCCCAGCGGGACAAAGCCGACTCACTGAAAGATTTGGATGAATAGGATATCGGATCTGAGCCCTTCACCTTGGAATGGAGTCCATATCCGATGAACGGTTCCGCGAACACATAAGGCCTGAAAGCCATCAAGTCCGGTCCCCACTGAATCTGTACAGGGATTTCGATATAGGACACCTTCGCGTCAAGCTTGAAGTTGTCGATATTCGCATCGCTCAGCTTGGTACCCTTGGCCTGATACAGCACTGAAGGCTGCACGGCAAACCCGAATGCAACAGGAATCTCTGCGGTAACACCGAAATGATACCTGCCTATGGAACTCGGATCCAGATTCTTGGCATTTGATGACGATGAAGTAAATCCGGCCATAATGCCGAGCCTTGCACCGCTGCGGTCGCCAGCATAGGCATAGAGTGATGACGCCAATATCACCGCCACTACTGCCGCAGCAAATTTCTTGAACATAATTCTTGCCTCTTTATGAAAGAGCTTATAAAAGAGCGTCAATTTTAGATGTAATCTGCGCTTTGGGAACAGCACCCACAAGTCTGTCAACTACTTGACCGCCCTTGAAGAAAAGAAGTGTAGGAATGCTTCTGATGCCGTACTGGGCTGCGATATCCTCGCAATCATCCACATTGCACTTCACTATTTCCGCCTTTCCTTCATATTCGGCAGCCACCTCGTCCACTGTCGGAGCGAGAGCACGGCAAGGACCGCACCAAGTCGCCCAAAAATCCACTATTACCGGAGCTGTTCCGGAAATGATATCCGAGAAATTCTCGTTCGTAACTACTTTTGCCATAATAATATATTTTAGAGTTTACAAATATAATAATCTGACCGAAGTTTCGCAAATACGAAATCATTTTGCTGCTCCGTCAGATGCCAAAAAGGGGGATGACATGTAAATCATCCCCCGTACATATATGGATCCCGGCTTCAGTAATCCGTTACGGTTACTTAGAAAGCCTGGGCAGCATCCCAGACAAATACTCTGAGCCCCAATTCCGGCGTTTCCTCATCCTTGGACTTCAGCGCAGAGACGATACCCTGCACCTTGTCATCAGGAACGACGGCGAGAATCGCATAATTCAATGCCGGCCATGCGTGATTGCCATAGTGCGGCTCACCGTCCACAGAACCACGGCCCTGGATATTGTCCCAAAGAGTGAAACCCCTCTGCCCATTGGCGTCGAGGACTTCGAGAACTTCCTCGCTGTACGCCTGATTGTATGATATAAACAATGCTTTCATAATCAATGCTTTTTAGCCGTTTATTGCAGCCTGCTTGGCAAGCTTTTTCTGTTTGTGCTTCTCCTGTCTCGTAGCGAATACGCAGTAGATGGTAGGAATCAGCACCAATGTAACCACTGTCGAAACTGACAGACCCCAGGCAACAGTCACACCAAGTGAGCGCCACATTTCAGAACCTTCACCCGTTCCGATTGCCATAGGAATCATACCGAGCACAGTAGTAAGCGTGGTCATGAGGATAGGACGGAGACGGCTTCTTGCAGCAGTTACCGCAGCGTCGAGAATATTCATTCCCCTCTCACGGCACAGGATAAGGTAGTCAATCAGCACAATACCGTTCTTCACCACGATACCGATAAGAATCAGCAGACCGATCATCGCCATCACACCGAGAGCCGTATTGGTAAGCCACAGACCGAAAATCACACCCACAAGAGCGAACGGCACTGAGAACATGATCACGAACGGACTCATGAATGACTCGAACTGTGATGCCATCACCATATAAACCAGTATGACAATCAATACCATAAGGGTAATGAGATCTACGAACATATCCTGCTGGTCCTCATAGTCTCCGGCCACCTTGGCACTAAGCTCGGACGGGATATTTGCCTCATTGATGGCAGTCTGTGCTGCCTGAACGCCCTCACTCATCGCGTGACCGCCCTCGATCACACCCGATACCTTGATCATTCTCTGACGGTTCTTTCTCTCGATTGTAGGAGGAACTTCCGTCTCGACCACTTTTCCGAGGTCCTTGATCTTGATGCCGGCACCTGCAGGAGTGTAGATGATGATGTTTTCAATATCCTCCACACTTGTCCTGAACTCAGGAGCATAACGCACTCTGATATCGTACTCTTCACCGTCTTCACGATAGAATGAGCCTACTGAACCGCTCATGGCAGCGCTTACAGAAGCTGCAGCTGTGGTCGTGTTCAATCCGTTGGCAGCAAGTTTCACCCTGTCGAAGTCCACCTGATACTCAGGAGTGTACTGGTCACGGCTCAGAGTAACCTGGGCAAACGACTGGTCTGCGAGCATCCTGGCCTGGATATCCTTGGCCACGCGGTCCGTGGTAGCGAAGTCATAGCCGTAGATTTCCACATCTACCGTAGCGGCACCGCCCATACCGCCCATACCCTCGGTCACGGTTCCTTTATGGATTTCCGGATATTCCCGGATATCGGCACGGATAATGTCGGCGATTTCACTTGCAGAACGTTTACGAAGCTCCATACTTCCAAGGTTGATGTTCATTGATATGACATTGGAACCGTTGGTCTGCATACTTGCAAACGCATTGTCGGAGTCAGCCTGGCCGTAGGTGTAGCTGCAGATCTTGATTTCAGGAACCTGCTCACGGACACGGTTATAGAAGTTGCGGGCAAACTCTCCTGTCACTTCCTGTGAAGTACCGGCATTGAGCTCGATAGACACTGTCAGACGGCCCTGGTCGGAATGAGGGAAGTACTCGCTCTTGATATGCGGTCCGAGAAGGGCCAGCACAGCCACAAATATAGCCAATGCACTGAATACCACGGTCTTTCTATGACGGACAGCCCAGTTGATGATGTATGCATACCATTCAGATATCGCATTCAGAGCCTTGTCGATAGGCGTAAAGAATATCTTGTAGAGCTTGCTGTCATGCCTCTTGTTGCTGAGCATTCTTGAGCAGAGCATCGGAACGAGAGCCACAGAAGAAGCCAATGACACGAACATGATGATGCTGACGATCCAGCCCAACTGACGGAACATGATTCCCGACATACCTGAAACGAGAGTCAGAGGGAGGAACACTGCGAGCATTGTCAATGTAGAGGCCACAATGGAAATACCCACCTCTTCTGTTCCGTGGATTGCTGCCTGCTTAGGCTTTTCACCTCTCTCCAAGTGCGTGGTGATGTTCTCCAATGCCACGATGGCATCATCGACGACCATACCGATAGCGATGGAAAGGGCCGACATTGATATTATATTCAATGTGTTGCCTGTAGCGAACAGGTACACGAGGGATGCAAGCAGTGAGATAGGGATGGTCAGGACAATGATGAGTGTCGCTCTCCATCTTCCGAGGAAGACATATACCACAAGCATGACGAGGATGAATGTGATGATGATGGTCTCCTTCAGGGAGTTGATACTGTTGATGATATTGTCCGAACTGTCGACGACGGTCTCGATATGAACATCGGTAGGCAGTGTCTTTTCTATTTTCTTGAGTTCGTTCTTGATGCCTTTGATGACGTTCACCGTATTGGTTCCGCTCTGCTTCTGGATTACGATCTGCGCAGAACGTCTGCCGTTGGTGACTGCTTCCTGCTCTTTCTCCTGCTGGCCGTCCCTGACGGTAGCCACGTCCTTCAGATAGACAGCGTCGCCGTTCTTGTAGCCGACAACGATATTGAGCAGCTCTGACGGGTCTTTGAACTCCTTCTGGATACGGAGGGAGTATGACTCGGAGCCTATGTCAATGTTACCGCTCGGCACGTTCCTGTTTTCTGAGGAAATGATTCCGGAAACAGTGGCGATGGACAGACCGTAAGCCTGAAGCTTGTTAGGGTCACAATACACCTGAATCTCACGGGTAGGAGCACCTGTCACTGACACGGTACCTACGCCTTTCACTCTGGCAAGCGGTGTGGAGACCTTGTCGTCCAGGATCTTGTCCAAGCCCGGAAGGCTTTCCTCTGCCGTTGCGGAAAGGATGAGGATAGGCATGTCATCTGCACTGAACTTGAAGATGACAGGAGTAGAGGCCTGGTCCGGCAATGAAGAGTTGATCATGTCCAGTTTGTCACGAACATCATTGGTCGCCTCCTCTATATCTACACCGTAGTTGAATTCAAGAATAAGAATGGAAATGTTCTCCTTTGATCTGGAGGTCAGATCCTTGAGGTTGCTGACTCCGTTGAGTCCGTTTTCAAGAACCTTGGTCAGGTTCGTCTCGACGTCCGCCGCACTTGCTCCAGGATACGAAGACATGACCATTATGACATTCGCATCGAAGTCCGGATACTGGGCTATGGACGTTTTCATGAACGAGAACACGCCGAAAATTGCAAAAGCTATGAAAAGCAATGCAGTAGTGACCGGCTTGTTCACCGCTGTTTTATATATGCTCATTTGATTCTGATTTAGAAATTACATGAAGTGGGGACTGCCGGACTATTCCTGGACATTGACCTTCTCGCCATTTCTCAGGCTTGACTGTCCCTTGACAACCACTTTGTCTCCTTCTTTGAGTCCGCTGAGGATTTCATATTTTTCGTCGAAGTGCCTTCCGAGGGTAACTACAGCTTCTTTTACTGTTCCGTCTTCCTGAAGCACGAACACTGTCCTGACACCTGAGCCCTGCTGTTTTACTACTGAGCCGTCAGGTACTGTCACATTGTGAGTAGCGCCGAAATTGATGGTGACTCTGGAGTACATGCCCGGTCTGAGCTGACGGTCGGCATTTGTGACATTGACCTCAACTGTGAAGGTATGTGTGGAGGCCTGCATCGTAGGGAAAATTCTGGCGATATGGCCTGTGAATGTCTTTCCCGGAAGAGCGTCCACTGTCAATGTAACTTTGTCGTTTCTCTTGACCTTGGTGTAGTCGCTTTCTGACACGCCTACATACAGTTTCACCGGTGTAATCTGCTGAACCACATAGAGCGGCTGACCTGTGTACATGTCACCCTTGTCATAGTTTCTCGCGGTAATCACGCCGCTGATAGGCGAGCGCAGTACGGTATTCTCAAGAAGATTGTTGTACTGGCTGCGGGTAACATTGTATTTGAGTTCCATCGCATCGAAATCCGACTTGGAAACGCCACCCTGCTCGTACAGGCTCTTGATACGGCTGAATTCCAAAGAGTCGTTTGCCAATGAGAGCTTGGACTGGTTCAGGCTCAAGTCGTCCATTCTGGCAACTATCTGTCCCGCTTTCACGAAATCACCTACTTCCACGTAGATGTGCTTGATTCTGGACGGGCTCTGAGGTGCTATGTTGTTTGTTGCGTAAGGCTCTACTGTAGAGGTATATACGTCTGACTGAGGGATGTCTTCAGCTGCTACTGACATTACCTGGACATTGCTCAGTTTCACTTCCTGCTGCACCTCCTGCTGACCTTCTGTCTTGGAGGTGTTGTTTCCGCAGCTTGCCGCCATCACGACTGCAGATGCGTAAATGATAGTTCTGAATTTCATATTTTTCATTGTCTTATTATCTGTTGTTCAAATCCACGTTACCGTTTTCGTCTATAAAATCATGGCCGAGAACCTGCTCAAGGCTTGATTTCGCTACCATATAACTGTATATGCTCTGAGACTCGCCGAGTTTCGCCTGTGTAAGTGCGAGCTGGGCATCGTTGAGTTCAGTGATCGTGCTGCGTCCCACGTTATATGATTTCGTGGCGATGTCATATGCCTTCTGCGCTGTCTCCACGGCTTCTTTTGCTGCCGCGCAACTCTTCATCTGGGTCTCCATCGTGTTCAGATACTGTCTGATGGCGATTTTCAGCTGACGTTCCGTGTCATTGACCTGGATGGCAAGCTCTGAAGCCTGGACTTTCGCCTGGCGCACATCGTTCAGACGTTTTCCGCCCGAGAATATCGGGATGTTCAGGCTGAGGCCCACATAAGAATACGGAGTCCATCTGTAGTCGCTGAACTTGAAGTCATTGGTCATCGCATTCAGACTGTATGAGAATGTGAGGGCGAGTGACGGAATGTAGGCGTTCTGCTGGAGTTTTACCGTTTCTGCGAGCTGGTCTGCCTGGATCGCCAACTGACGCATTGTCGAGTTGTAGTCCAAGTTCATTATATCGGTGCCGTTCTCCAGAGCCATCTCACCTGTGTAATCTTCAAGTGAGCCGGCCACATCGATGTTCTGGTCGAGCTCCACGCCCATAACTGCCTTCAACTGCCACAATGACAGAACTACTGAACTTTCTGCGTTATATACGTTCGGAATCGCACTTGCTACAGTAGATTTCGCTCTGGTATATTCCAGCTCAGAGGCTTTCTGCGCATTGTAACGCATCTCCGTCTGCTTGAAGTTTTCCACAGCATTGGCATACACGTCTTTATAGACATTGAGCGCTTCCTTTGCAAGAAGGGCTGCATAGTATGACTGCTTTACCTGTGTAACCATTTCAAGACGTGATGAACGTGCCTTCTCGACTGCAAGTTCCACGCTCTTTCCTGAGATTTTCAGACTTTTCCACAACTGGGCATTGACAAGAGGCATTGACGCAGATACTCCTGCATTGTAGGTATTCCAACGTCCTACTTCGATGCCTCCCCCTGTAGGGAAACTCGGTGTTTCCGTGGATGAGGAACCTGAGTCCGTCGCTCCCGAATCAGTCGTTCCGGAACCTGAAGACGAGCCGCCTCCCATGATCTTGCTCATGTCCATATCCATATACATAACCTGCTTCTTGATGGTTCTCATAAAAGAGGCTGTCAGGTCAATCTGTGGAAATAAAGATGCATAAGTACCTTTCTTGGCATAACCGGCGCGTTCAATTTCCTTATCCGCGACTCTTACCGAAGCGTTTTCACTCAACGCGATTTTAAGGGCATCTTCCAATGTAATGACTGTCGCTGTCTGCGTGCTGTCCGCTTCCTGTGCTACTGCCTTTGCGGACCAACTGACCGAGATTGCAATCAACAGCAAGCTCGGAATCCATTTTTTCATACTCTAACTATTTACTTTTCTTTACAATTTTCTATAACCAACTCGGCGGCGATAATTGCAAAGCACATACCAGATTTGTGTACAAAATGACAATTTTTATTGCAATTATGTTCTAAAGGTCGACTATTTGTTAAGTTCAATGACTATTTAAGCCAATGACTTGGCGTAATGCGTCTTTTCCTTGTGTTTCCCATCGTCCGGACGCACTATTGCCGCAGGTTGTTTCCGCACGAATGCATAGACGAGGAAACCGACTCCGATGAGGATGAACGGAATGCTCAGAACCTGTCCCATATTGAGGACCATATTGTCCTCGAACGCCACCTGAGGCTCCTTGATGAATTCTATCAGGAATCTCATTCCGAAGCAGACGATGAAGAATATGCCGATAAATGTGCCTCTATACAGTTTGTCGAGTTTGTATCTGTACATCCATATCAGGACTATTCCCAATATGAGATAGCTGAGCGCCTCATAAATCTGTGTAGGATGTTTCGGCTCGGTTTCGTGCCGCAAATCGAATATGAATCCCCACGGAAGTGATGTCACGTCGCCGTAAATCTCTGAGTTCATCAGATTTCCGAGACGGATGAATGTGGCCGCGAATGCCACGGCTATGCACAGCCTATCAAGCAGCCATACGAAGTCGAAATGGTTTTTCTTGCCGTAATGATGTGCGTACCAGAGCATTGCAAAGAAAAGGACAATGGTTCCCCCATGGCTTGCGAGTCCGCCTTTCCACGGCATGAATATCTCCAGAAAGCCTTGCCAGCTTCCGAAATAGTAGTCCGGCTGGTAGAAGATGCAATGCCCGAGTCTGGCGCCTACTATCGTGGCTATCAGGAGGGTATAGAGCAATGAATCCAACAGGTTCTCCGAGACGCCTTCTCTTCTGAAAAACCATCTGAAGATGTACCATCCCAAGACGAAGCCTGATACGAACAGTATGGAATACCATCTGAGGCCGAATGAGCCGATATGGAAAATGACAGGATCCACATGCCAGTGGACAAACAACATTTCGAACATATGCAAATATATTAAGTAGTCCATGCCGGCTGCCCATTCACAACCTCGTTAGACCGAATAACTTACAAATTTACGCATATTTTCGGATTTCTCTTTATTTCGCCCAAGTATTCCACCTGCACGACTGAGTGAAAACAGTCCTGAAAAAGGTTTACCAGTTGTGTCTAGTCCTGAAAAAAGTTTACCGATATTGAACAATAAGTAGTAGGGCGCACCACGCAACAGACTGACTATAAACGAATTAAGCATTTTCAGAGTTGCAGGATCGCCAACTCTGAAAATGCATACATCATTGAATATTAAGTTATTGCGCGTCGCACCCCGTGCACTCCTCTTCAGCCACGCGCGACGCTTGCTTCCTCAACTTACTTAGTCACCCCACCAACCGCCGCCTTCATCTTCCTCTAAACCACATTCACACAGGACATCATAAACTTTGCCTGCCTCTATATATTTGGTAGCGTAAAAATCAATCCTCCTATAAAATGTCATAAATTGATCATAAGAGCTACCTATCCCAAGCCCTTCAGGCATAGACGCCAAATAATTCATAGCCGGGACCATAACATACCTGTACCCTATAGAACCTTTACCATATTCTGAAGAGCCTTTCTCTGCAGGTGTCTCAAGATTAATCGAAAGCCTGATCCAATACTTGCTGCTCGAATCAAACCCGGTAGTGCCGAATTCCTCACTCACCTGTGCTTTTGCAAAATCCAGCACAACCCGATTGGCTTTATTGGCAGTATGATTCACACACTTCAACCGAAGTATAGCGCAGTTATGCTTGAACGCAAACGAGAGAGCCCCCTCTTTCAGTTCAGACGTCGCAGTCATAACGTCGTAGGCGGAAATGTTACCCGCTTCGCCATTCTGCTTGCTGAAGTCAATGTCGATTTTCCCGTCTGAATTCAATGTGGCTGCAGAACCGTACAGGCCTGTAAATGGAGTAGATACGGAAACACCTTCCGGAACTGACTCTGCAGTAAACGAAGTACCTGCGGCAGTTTTGCTGAAGACGACAGGCGCAGTCCCGCCATCATAATATGCCCTGAAAGACTCGGCGGTGTCCCATGATACTTTCGCACCTGTCTTATCACCATAATTTCCGACTTCATACACCGTCCTGGTAGCATCTGACGAAATATAGGCATTGGCACACAAAGTCTCACCGGCAGTCTGAGCACCCTCTTTGTTACAAGCCACGACTGCCAGTGCGGCAAGACAAACAACAGAAGAATATATTCTTTTCATAAGTTTTCCTCCCATTAAAGCATTCCACCGTATTCAAAATCTTCAGGGTCTTCTGTATATGAAGGCGACCCTACCGACAAACTGCTGCTGCAGAACGAGCCTTCTGAAACAATATTGAAGACGCTTACTTTCGGCGCTTCATAGCACGCTGGCTTTCCAAAATCTGATTTGTAATTCATCTCTTTACTTTTTTTGATACGATAGCGGCTGTAACAGCGGCGCCATACGACATGATTATTGACCGGCAAAGGTATGTCCGAGGAGATTCCCGTGCCAAATAATCTTTGTAAAGAAATGTTACTTTAAAGGCAAAAAGATTGTGCATCAGCCTATTGCCACAAGCCGACGCACTTGAATACGAAAAATTTATAACCAGAAACCCTAAAGGGAAATTTGTTACTTTAAGAGAAAGACGCTACCGGAACAGCTTTTCCACGCGAGAGGAGACTTCGCTATAAACGTCTGACACAGACTTTCTTGCCTTATAGAAAGTCACTCTGGAAGTGAAACCGGACTCGGCCGCCACCAGATCCTGGATAGCATCCGGATTCTTCAATTTATATAGACGGGCATATTCGAGCCTGAACATATTCACGAGACGATAATAGCCATGAAGAGCTATGAACTTGTCCGCCCTCTGTGCATTGCCCCTGCTGACGGCTGCCAGAACTTCGGTCTTCAGCAGATGAGGCTCCTTGAAATGGCGCTCGATTATGGTGAGCACTTCGTCTTCGACACTTCCTTGTGTGCAGTTCACTTCCTGAGGAAGGCTCTCCACCGGCTGCGGATCAGGCAAAGCCCTGCCTTCCTGAGGCTTCAGGATCACACAAAGAAGCCACACATACACGACCGAGTACAAGAGATTGTTCACCAAAAAGAGCCAAGGATTCTTCGTCAGAAACAGCACCCAGCCCAGCAGAATCAGGACAAGAGGCAGCCACAGGACCTTGCGGGCGAAGTTCAATGGAAAATCCTCCGGATTGGAATAGTTGTCATTCATGTACAGGTCAATGTCCCTCCTCAGTCTGAACAACGTGAATACAGCCAACACCGTCGAACATGTTCCGGCGACAGCCGACCCCACATAAATCCACATCTCATGGGACGAGAAAAACGGAGGGCAAATGACCAGGACGAGCAAAAGCGCAGCCATCCATAGAAATTCACACCAATTGACTATCTTTTTCCACAAGAACTTGCCGTCAAGTTCCCATCTGAAATAAATCCGATACAGAACCGACACGGCGAGGGATATGTAAATAATCCATATGGATACCGCATAAGTCACCACAAATGGCTCAGAAGGCATCAGCACATATGGCACCAACAGGACCGGCAGCGCAAAGAAAAGCGACATCTGTCTTCTGGCGGGATAGTACACCTTTTCATTGTCAGAATATGGCGAGCACATGTGAAACCACCGCACGGCTGCGCAAACCAGCCCGGCGACAATCAAGACAAGGCAAGCGTCAGAAAACAGCGCTTCGCGAGATATGGACATCCAGAACATCTTCTTCATACAAAGAAGGCAGCCTGAAAAACAGACTGCCCACTATGATCTTTAAAATCTCCGCCGCTATGGCATTGATCTGAAATTATTCATTTACAGCAGCTACGCCAGGGAGCACCTTGCCTTCGATAGCCTCGAGGAGGGCGCCACCGCCGGTAGAGATGTAAGAAACCTTGTCGGTAAGACCGAACTTGGTGCAGCATGCTACAGAGTCGCCGCCGCCGATGAGTGAGAATGCGCCCTCTGCAGTAGCCTCAGCGATAGCATTGCCGATAGCCCTTGAACCTGCGCAGAACTCGTCACACTCGAATACGCCTGCAGGACCGTTCCAGAGGATGGTCTTGCAACCCTTGATAGCCTCGGCGAATTTCTTCTGAGCCTCAGGGCCTGCGTCCACGCCCTCGAAACCGGCAGGGATGGCTGATGCCTGAGCAACCTTGTACTCTGCACCTGGTTTGAGAGACATTGTAGCGAAATCGAGACCGTTGGTAACGACTGCATCAGGAGCCATAATGAGCTCGACACCATTCTCTTTAGCCTTCTTCTCCACGTCGAGAGCCACGTCGAGCTTGTCCATCTCTACGAT
>ERZ1026780.849-NODE-849-length-22191-cov-9.556514_pt1 | contig 22191 bp, 24 predicted proteins | sample MGYA00380126_ERZ1026780 | MGnify/ENA primary metagenome ERZ1026780 (study PRJEB33269, sample SAMEA4719762) | human gut metagenome | biome: human-associated habitat; feature: organic feature; material: feces | place: Cameroon | collected 2013-10 ... | reverse complement strand
ACGAGATTTCTGCCTGTCTCGTGGGCTCGGAGATGTGTATAAGAGACAGGGTCAACGGAGATGATGGGATTATTACTTAGATTAAAGGTTTAAATAGGGAGTATTGCTTCCACTGATAAAAAGTGTTGAGGTTCGAATCCTCACTGCCCACAAAGTTATGTTATCTATATGACCACGATTGTAATTTGTGTCAATTGAGTGAGAAAAAGCAATATTAAAATAAGTTCATTCAAGTACAATTTGTATATTGTTATATGTTTTGCTTCAATTATATTAGGTGTTAAAATCATCAATAAAACAAACTGATAATTATGGATAGAGGTTCAGAATGGAGGAAATGGGATTTGCATATACATACCCCAGGAACTGCTAAAAACGATCAATATGGCAGTTCGGATGATATTTGGGAAAAATATATAGATGCTTTGGAGAAGACGGATGTTGCAGTTTTTGGCATTACAGACTATTTCTCTATTCGTAATTATCAGAAAGTTCGTGAATTTCAGAAGAATGGACGGTTAAATGGTAAATATATCTTGCCTAATGTTGAAATGCGTCTCTTGCCTGTTACTGGAAAGAATACGCCTATCAACATTCATGTGATATTCGATACTCAATTGACTGACGATGAAATAGAGCGTGAGTTCTTCAATTGTTTAAGCTTCTCTTATGAAGATGCCAATTATTACTGTATAGATCGTGATTTGGCTTGTTTGGGACGAAAAGTTGAAAACAACAATGAGTTGAACGATGATAATGTAGCCATTAAAAAGGGGATAGAAGCGTTCGCTATATCTTATGAATCTTTACGAGAAGTTATAAATAAGGAATTCTTCAAAGGGCATATCATGGTAGCACTATCTAATAGTAGTCAAGATGGTGTTACGGGAATAATGCAACATGAAGGGAATTTACGGCCATTGAGAAAAGAGATTACAAAAATGGCGGACATTATCTTATCTGGTAATCTTTCAGATGTACAATATTTCAGTGGTGATAAAACTTCTGAAGAAGAGGTTATGGATTCTTATAGAAGTCTCAAACCTTGTATTATTGGTTCTGATGCTCATTCTTTGGAGCAGGTTGGTGTCTTTCCAAATAACAGAATTACATGGATTAAGGCTGATCCTACATTTGAGGGACTAAAGCAAATATTGTTTGAACCGAAAGAAAGAGTTTGTATATCGAACATAAAACCAGATTCTAAACCTGACTACAATATTATAGACCATGTGGTGCTGGACACAGAGGGAGTATGGAAGCAGACCATTTTTCTCAACCAAAATCTTAACACAATTATTGGAGGGCGTTCAACAGGCAAATCAACTCTTTTGTCTTCTATTGCTAAAAAATTCCAAGGCATTGATAATAATGACAGTTCTTTTATACAGAAACTGTGTGATGGTGTGCATGTGTATTGGAGGGATGGACAAGAAAATGACAATAAAGATATAGAATATTTTACACAAAATCAAATCGCCAATATACTTTCAAAAGAAAAAGATGAACACCCCGACAAGTTCTTCCGTAATATTTTAATTGCTAAGGAAAATATACGCAAAGAGCATGAAAATTATAAGGCGGATGAAGCCAAACTTTATTCCCTAATACAAGGAAAGGTTGCATTGCTTTTTGAAAAACGTCGCCAAATTGGAGAAAAATCTGTCTTTCTGAAAACATTGGGAGATAAGGATGGTATCGAACATGAAATAGAAAAGTTGTCAAGAGAGCGTGATGTTGTCCAATTACAGTTGACTGACAATAAAGTTATACTTGAAAAGTATTTGGCAATAGAAAAAAAATTGTTGCAACTTCGCGACAGAGCGGCTGTGCTTAAGCAGGAAGAAGAGTTGTTGAAAATTCTTGACAATTCACATTTCTTCCAGATAAGCCCTACAATATCTTACTCTGGGGTGACTGAGGAAAACTATAAAAAAATAACAGAAAAACTTGATCAAATTATTTCCAACTCTAATTCTCAGATGGGGGATTTTGTCAAGTCTTTAATGGCTGAAACGAACAAGAAATATAATGATATTGTACGAGACATATCAGAAAAACAAAATGAAGAGGCGTATAAGGAGGGTAAGCAAATCTTTGATGCAAATAAAAATTTGTCTCAAGTTGTAAGTCAAATAACAAGTATGTCCAAACAGTTGGAGGCTATCAATAAGGAAATGCAAATGTTGGATAAACTTAAAAAAGAATGCGACTGTATAGTATCAGAGCTAATGAATGAGCATCTGTCTTATTTGGACATGATGAACTCTATCGCTTCTGTTCTAAGAATTGAGCATGAAACAATAACATTGTCGGCAAACTATGTTTTGTCCAATAAACTGGATAACTTTCTAAGAGAAAATCTTTCTTTACGCTTTGGTGCAATGAATGATTTGATTGCATACGTGGTGAGTCAATACAGTAAGAAAACGAGGGATAAGGTCAAAGAATGTCTAACGGAGATATTGGATAAGGCATTAAAAGAAGAATTGTCTTTGAAGAAAGACTTTGAACTTCAAAATTTTATCACCGTGATGCTATCAACTAATTGGTATGAATTAAAGTATGATGTAAATTATGAAGGAGATAAGCTTTCTGAAATGTCACCAGGAAAGCGAGCTTTTGTGGTACTGAAATTGCTCTTAGATTTCAGTGAGAAGAAATGTCCTATATTGATAGACCAACCTGAAGACGACTTGGATAATCGATCTATCTATAATGAATTGGTGAAATATATTCGTGAAAAGAAGAAAGAACGTCAGATTATATTGGTTACTCATAATCCAAACATTGTGGTAGGTGCTGATGCAGAAGAGGTCATTGTGGCAAATCAAAATGGAAAGAATGCACCGAATGATAAAGAGATCAAGTTTCAATATCTCTATGGAAGTTTGGAGAATAGTGCACCCCGTAACGATGATGAGAAACTACCAATATTGGATAGGTGTGGCATTCGAGAGCATGTGTGTGATATCCTTGAAGGAGGAGAGAAAGCTTTTAGAGATCGAGAAAATAAGTACGGATATTTTAAAATATAATGAATATAGTAGGTACTATTAATGGGTAACCAATTTTTATACTTTAGGCACTACAAACAGTTTAACGATACCAAGAATATTGTGAACTTCTTTTGTGAAGAAGTGTGGTAAAACAAATCAGACAAGTATAAGCAGGGTATATCATTTTGAAAACAATATGTTATGCTGGACATAAAAGATTCATGTGTCGCTTTTCTTGAAGGTTATATTTGTGCTAAATTGACAGAGGCTTTAATTTGTGGTAAGGTGAGAAGTTCAGACCTCGATAAAGTCAAGGAAATGGCTGTGAAATGTATGGAAGAGTACATTGGATATTCGAATTTTACAGATGAAGAGAAAGAGAAAATGAAACAGAATCATAAGCAATGGGCTGATATTGCTTTGAAAGGAGTGAAGCAACGATTGACTGATAGTGGTAAGATTGAATAGAAGATTCGTATCTTATACAAAAACACATTCCTTATTCTTTGGTGGTAACGTCTTAGCTGGCAAAAAGCAGTGATAGAGAAACTGAAACTATGTTGTACATAGCAACTTTGATAATAGAAACGAGTTTGCTTATATATAAGACTACTGCTTTTGTCTTTCATAGATGTTTATTTTGTACATCCGTAATCTTTCATGAAAAAATGAGCTGATGAAAAACATGAACGTAATTATACGATAATACTTGCTGAAATCCTCATTTGAGAATTTGATAGATGAAGAATATAATAGCGATAATTTGGGATTTTGATAAGACCCTCATAAATGGTTATATGCAAGATCCTATATTTGAGGATTATGATGTTGATGCTCATGAGTTTTGGAAGGAAGTGAATGACCTTCCAAAGAAATATGAAGAGGAACAACATGTTAAGGTTAATCCGGATACGATATATCTTAACCGATTCATCAAATATGCTCAGGAGGGTAAGTTTGATGGTTTGAATAATGCCAAACTGAGAGAATATGGCAAACGTCAGCATTTTTATGCTGGTATTCCTGAAATATTTGAGCATACAAAGAAATTGTTAGATAACGATGCTGTATGTAAGGAGTATAATATAAGGGTTGAACATTATATTGTCAGTACTGGTTTTGCAGAAGTGATTCGAGGAACAGTATTATCGGGTTATGTTGAGAATATTTGGGGATGTGAACTTATAGAGGATGAAGAACATAAGCACATTAGTGAAATTGGTTTTACAATAGATAATACTACAAAGACAAGAGCAATATTTGAAATCAACAAAGGAGTTAATAAAGAGAAAGATATTACTGTCAATTCCAAACTTTCTGATGAGTTACGACGTGTGGATTTTCATAATATGATATATATCGCAGATGGACCGAGTGATGTTCCTGCTTTTTCAGTAGTAAAAGGTAGAGGTGGTGCAACGTTTGCGATATATCCAAAAGGAGATGAGAAAGCTTTTGCTCAAGTAGAAAAGCTTAGGGAAGATAGTCGGATAGATATGTTTGCAGAAGCAGATTATAGTAAAGGCACGACAGCATATATGTGGATATGTAACAAAGTAAAGGAATTTGCAGAAAATATAAAGCAGAAAGAAAAGAATAAGTGGAGAGGTGATTATTCCACACCATCTCACTTGATTTGAATATGAAATATACGTTAACATCGATATAATATTGTATTTGAGCCAATACATGTCTTTGCAACCCAAATACAACAAATAAAAACTATAATTTATGGCATATAAACATTTGAAATTTCCTGCCGATTCGTTATTCTTGGTGACGGGGGCAGCAGGGTTTATAGGTAGTAATCTTTGTGAGGCTATTCTTAATATGGGATATCGTGTGAGAGCATTGGATGATCTCTCCACCGGGAAACAAAAAAATGTGGATATGTTTCTTGATAACCCCAATTATGAGTTTATAAAAGGGGATATTAAAGACCTTGATACTTGTATGACTGCTTGCAAAGGCGTAAATTATGTCCTTAATCAAGCTGCATGGGGAAGTGTTCCACGCTCCATCGAGATGCCATTGTTCTATTCATTGAATAATATTCAGGGTACTTTGAATATGTTGGAGGCTGCTTGTCGGAATGGTGTGAAAAAATTCGTTTATGCCTCTTCGAGTTCTGTATATGGCGATGAACCTAATTTGCCTAAGAAAGAGGGAAGAGAAGGTAATCTGTTGTCGCCTTACGCCGTTTCAAAACGTTGTGATGAGGAGTGGGCAAAACAGTATACCAAGCATTATGGCTTAGATACATACGGATTGAGATATTTCAATGTTTTCGGTCGTCGTCAAGATCCCGATGGTGCATACGCTGCCGTTATACCGAAGTTTATCAAACAGTTGATTAACGGACAGAAATGCAAAATCAATGGTGATGGAAAACAATCCCGTGATTTTACCTATATAGAAAATGTCATAGAAGCGAACCTTAAGGCATGTGTTGCCCCTTCGGAAGCAGCAGGAGAGGCATTCAACGTTGCTTTTGGAGGAAGAGAATTTCTTATAGATATTTACTATAAACTTACAAAGGCTCTCGGTGTGGATATTGAGCCGGAATTTGGTCCTGATCGTCCGGGTGATATAAAGCATTCCAATGCTGACATAAGCAAGGCGAAGCGTCTTTTGGGATATGACCCTCAGTGGAGTTTCGAGAAAGGTATTCAGGCAGCTATTGACTGGTATAAGGAAAATCTTTAATCAGATGGATTTTTTGAATGTATAATAGTTAAATGTTTTTGATATGAGACAAACAAAGATTTGTGTGATTGGTTTGGGGTATGTCGGACTTCCCTTAGCCAGACTTTTTTCCACTAAATACGAAACGGTGGGATTTGATATGAACGAGAAGCGTTGCGAAGCGTTGATGGCTGGGCATGACGCTACGTTGGAAGTTTCTGATGAACTCCTTCAAGATGCAATAAAAAATCATGGATTTCGGTGTACTTCACAAATAGAAGATATTAAAGATTGTAATTTTTATGTTGTCGCAGTTCCTACCCCGGTAGATGAGAACAATAATCCGGATCTTACACCATTGTATGGTGCATCAACCACAGTAGGTAAAGTTATCAGTAAGGGTGATGTTGTCGTTTATGAATCCACCGTTTATCCCGGTGTTACAGAAGATGAGTGCATTCCGGTGGTAGAGAAAGTCAGCGGAATGAAGTTCAACAAAGATTTCTTTGCAGGTTACTCTCCCGAACGTATCAATCCGGGAGACAAGCAGCATACGGTAGAGCATATCAAGAAAGTAACTTCAGGTTCAACTCCTGAAATCGGCAAGTATGTAAACGAAGTGTATTCTTCTGTTATTACTGCCGGTACGCATCTTGCTCCTACAATGAAAGTAGCAGAGGCTGCCAAAGTTATTGAGAACAGCCAAAGAGATATAAATATTGCATTTGTCAATGAGTTGTCTCATATCTTCACCAAGATGGGCATCGATACGCTTGACGTATTGGAGGCTGCCGGAACCAAGTGGAACTTTCTTCCGTTTCGTCCGGGACTTGTGGGAGGACATTGTATAGGAGTTGATCCATATTATTTGGCACAATGTGCCCAACGTCACGGGCATAATCCTGAAATTATCCTTGCCGGTCGAAGAATGAATGACGGAATGGGAGAGTATGTGGCAACCGAGACTGTGAAACACATGTTGAAGAAAGGCATACAGGTCTTGGGTTCAGAACTTATAATTTTAGGATTTACATTCAAAGAAAATTGTCCCGATGTTCGCAATACCAAGGTGATAGATATTTACAAAGCTCTTAGGGAATATAATGTAAATGTTACTGTATATGACCCTTGGGCAAGTCCTGCTATTGCTAAGCACGAATATGGCATTGATATTGTCAATGAACTTCCTCTAAAAAAGTTCGATGCATGCATAGCAGCAGTGGCACACAAGGAGTTTGAAAATATTGATGTTCTTTCTCTTCTTAAAGAGAAACACGTCATTTTTGATGTGAAATGCACTTTGGATAGGAGCATAGTAGATGCAAGATTGTAAATCGGAAGACATCTGTTAAATCGAGTTTATTTCTTTCATTATCGAGTAATAAGAAAATATGCTTGTGTAAAATGTAAGCTTGATGCAAAGGCAACGAAAACTTTATGTATTAGGTTCTTAAAAAGATGAGAAATATATTTGAATGAGCATGTTGTCAAAATTAAAGCAACTATTTGGTAGATTAAAGCAAAGCAAAGACGGAAGAACTCTTGTGGCTAATTTTGGTTACTTGTCATTATTGCAAGTAGCAAGTTATGTCTTCCCTTTGATAACCATGCCATATTTGGCAAGAGTTATCGGTGCAGAGGGTTTTGGTAAGATAGCATTTGCTGCCGCTATAATGGTATGGTTTCAAACTATTGCAGATTGGGGATTTAACTATACCGCAACGCGAGATGTGGCGAAAAACAGAGATGATAAAGAAAAAGTATCTGAAATATTTTCCAATGTATTGTGGGCAAGGATATTGTTAATGCTTGTGTCTTTCTGCTTACTATGTGTTTGTGTATTGATAATACCTAAATTGAGAGAGAATGCAGATGTGATAATGATTTCGTTCTTGATGATACCGGGGCATATTATGTTTCCGGATTGGTTCTTCCAAGCAATGGAAAGAATGAAGTATATCACGATACTGAATATAGTTTCAAAAACGCTCTTCACCGTAGCCATTTTCTTGTTTATAAAAGAAAGACAGGATTATATTCTTCAACCATTGTTTACATCGCTCGGCTTTGTTATATCTGGCATAATAGCCATGTATTATATCTTGATTAAATGGAAAATACGCTTACGAATCTCATCTTTCAAGACTGTTCTAAGAACGATAAAGTCATCTACGGATGTCTTCATAAATAATATAATGCCTAATTTATGGAATGCTTTTTCTACTGTTTTGTTGGGATTTTTATGGGGAGATGTAGCAAATGGAATACTTGATGCCGGAAGAAGGTTTCAACAAGTTTGTGGAAATTTATTTGGAGTGGTTACAAGAGTGTTTTATCCATTCTTATCCAGAAAAATAGATCAGCATGCTTTATATGCTAAGATTAGTTTGTTGATAGGTCTGTTTTTATCTTTGACTTTGTTTGTTTTTGCCCCGATAATTATAGATATATTTTTTGGGCATGAATTTGAACGTTCTATTGTCGTTCTCAGATTGTTTTCTGTTTCAATGTTATTTTGGGCGATGGATAACGTGTACGGAGTGAATTATATGTTGGTTCAGGGATATGATAAACAATTGAGGAATATTACAATTATGTCATCTATCATTGCTTGTCTATCGGCATATCCCTTGGTTTATTTTTATTCGTACATAGGAGTCGCTATAGTATATAATATTGGCTTGGGATTGATGGGGATATTTTCAATGTTGTTTGCTGTAAAGAATAAAGGAAAGGTTTTATCAAATAATGAATAGAGATGAAAAAAAATGTATTTACAAGAAGTTTTAAGGCAGTTACGCATCCAAAGTTATTGGCAGGATATTTGTTAACGAAGAATGCTGCTCGTATCTCGGATGATAGAAAGTATATACAGTGGAAATATTGGTTGACGTTTGGTAAAAAATGCGATTTAGATAATCCGAAAACATTTCAGGAGAAACTTCAATGGATAAAATTGAATGATAGAAAGCCTATCTATCATCAGATGGTTGATAAGTATGATGCGAAAAGGTTCATTGCAGAAAGAGTGGGAGAGGAATATGTAATACCAACTCTTGGAATATGGGATAGGTTTGAGGATGTTGATTTTGATTCTTTGCCAAATCAGTTCATCATCAAAAACACTCACGATAGTGGGACATACTTTATCTGTAAGGATAAATCCAAGTTGGATATAAAAGAGGTGCGAAAACGCCTCTTGATCGATTCACGAAAGGAAGATTATTATGTTTTTTCGAGAGAATGGCCTTATAAAGGACTAAAACATAGAATTATTGCTGAACCGTTGTTGAATGATAAAAAAAATGATCATTTAACAGATTACAAGTTTTTTACATTTAATGGAGAACCTATGTTTTTCTATATAACATCGAATAGAGGAAGAGAGGGTGGGTTGAAAGAAGATTTTTTTGATGTTGATGGAAAATTGCTTGATCTTAATCAATATGGATATTATAACAATGATATTACACCTGAATTACCAAGAAATTTGTCCGAAATGATTAATCTTTCTCGTATTTTATCAAAGAGTACATACCATTTAAGGGTTGATTTTTATGAAGTGGATGATCGAGTGTACTGTGGGGAATTGACATTTTTTGATGGTGGCGGATTGCATCCGTTTACTCCAGAGAAATATAATAGAATATTAGGCGATTGGATTAAATTACCGATAGATTAGTTTTTGATTAAGGGAAAGATAAGTTGAAAACACAAAGTATAGCATTCGATTTTGTTTTTGATGAAAGCAATAATCCGTTGATAGTTGAAATATCATACGGTTTTGCTGCAAATGCATACAATGCGTGTGAGGGCTATTGGACAAAAGACATGCAGTTTCACACTGGAACAGATTTCGATTTCTGTGGGTGGATGGTTGAAAGCTTGATAAGATAGAATAATATGCAGTATAGTCTGTCATTGTGTTTGATAAGTCTATTCGTTTTTCTGGTAAGCATATTTGTGGCTAAACCGCAAATAACTTATCGGTATCCGCAACGTAATAATGTCCGAAAAGGAATAACGGCATTCTTTTTGCTGTTGATGATAAATTCGGTTTTTGCATTTTGGTCGGAAGATACTTATCATTCGTGGCAAGGATTTGCAGAGGCTAATCAATATCTTTATTTTAAATTGGGGGGCTACGAAGAAGTTTATAATTGGTTGGCAACGGCTGTCGGGAATAATTATTTTCTATGGAGAGCGTGTATTTGGATTCCGGCTTGTTTATTTATGTATTGGACAGCGAAGCGATTGGATTTATTGAACAGGAATTTCTTGGTAGCCATGCTTTTGTTCGGCTCTTTTTTGGCTTATACAAGAGGAATGCTGGGACATACGATGTTGGTATTGGGTGCGGTGTTGTTTCTTGATAAAAAGAGTGGTAATCTTATGAAGATATTGGGGTTGGTATTGGTATGTATGTCCTATTTCTTTCATAAATCGATGTATGTCAACATTATCTTCGCTGTTTTGGCATTCTTTCCTTTCGGAAAGAAAACAGTTACAATTTCACTTATTGCCTTTCCGTTCCTTACAACGGTAGTTACTTATTTAGTCAATGGGATTAGTAGCGGACAAATTGAAATGACATTGGGAGAGGGTGTCGGTGGAGTAGGTGATAGAACGCTTCTGTATGTTTCGGGAGAACAAATGGTATCAAACGTGTTTGGTGTAATCGGTAAATTCATTCAATGTATTCCTCAATGCCTGACCATATTTTATCTTTATAACAAAGTTATGGTTGTGAAAATTTTCGGGGGGGGGGGGTACTAATGTTTATAAATATTTGTTCAGGCTTACATACGTTGTATTTTACATTGCTTCGCTGTTTTTGTTCGTTGAAACGTCGTCTTGGATATATGAACGATTTAAGTACATGGGGTTCTTTCCTATGGTGTTCGTTTTGGGAGCAGTGTGGAGCAGGGAGAGACGCTTGGGTAAATGGGCGAGGGCAATCATATTGTTGCAGGCATTCGCAATCCTCTTTTTTAGAGTAGTACAAATCAAAAATTGGTATGAGATAATGTAGAACCGATGGACTTTGAGTAATGATATTTCATACCGAAAAAAATAGGGGTATGATAATATCATTTGTTGTAGCGTTTTTGGCGATAATTCTGACGTTTATCTGTTCGGGGGCTTTTGCATCTTTGTTGATGACGGTCTTCGTGTTTGCTTCAGGACAATTGCTTTGTCGAACCATTGGAAGAGAGAACAGAGACAGAGGGCGGTTATTATTCAATATAGTGTTTTCTTGCCTGACCGTTTTTGCATGTGTTCACTATATGGATACGGTCGTTGATTGGCAAACATTTGCATTAGATTGGAACGATGAGTATAAGTTTTGGAAATTAAGCGAAACCTTGTCGGGTTACCCTTCCGTTAAAAGTATTTTTGTAGATTGCTTTATAAACAGAAATGTTGGTGGTCTTATTGGAAATCCAGGATATGTATTCTATATAGGAATATTGGTTTATATAGCGGAAGCCTTTTTGGATGGGAATAATTTGCTCTACCAATTCATGGGAAGCGTGTTATTCGGTTCTCTTTTCTCTATAGTGCTGTATAAGATATTCTTGCTTTACATCGATGGAAAGAAAGCGTTCAAATATGTTTTGCTTTTTTCTTTATGTTCGGTTGTATTTTCTTACGGCTTTCTCTTTCTTAGGGATGTCGTAATTCTATTTTTCTATGTATCGATTCTATATATCGTTCTGCGGAAATTCACCGTTCGCAATTTAGTCGGATTGATTCTTCTGTCATTTATCGTCTTTCAATTGCGAGAAGAACATGGATTGTTTTCCTTAGTGTTCATAGCCTATTATATTTACAAGGCATTCAGGAAAATCAAGGTTTTGGTTTGGTTGCTTCTCCCTTGTTTGCCTGTCGTTTTCTTTGTATATTTCGGAACATATTTCGATAGTTCTGTATCGTCGATGGAATATTATACGGAATTTACAGCGGGACAAGCGAAGTTTGCGGATGGATTGTCATTGTATATTTTCAAATTACCTCCGGTAATAAAGGAAGTCGTTCTGTTTTTCTATAGTGCAGTTTCACCTGTTCCGCCTTGGAAGCAGTTGTTTGTTTCGACGAACTTATTCGATGGAATTGTGAGCCTGCATGTCATCGTTTATGCAATCTTTTGGTATATCGTTTTTTACTCGGCGTTTAAATGGTTGGTGCTTGATGGAAGAATAAAGCAATTGCCGGTCGATGTGATTTGGCTGTCGGGCATAGCCGTGTTGTTTATCGTTTTGAATTTATCGAATCCTGCCCATAGACGACTGATGGCAGTTTATCCGGTGATATATCTTGCGTATTGTCTTATAAAAGAGAAGATACCTAGACCTGTCGTAAACAAAAACAAGTTGGTTCTGTCAGGTATTTACGTCTTAGGTCTTGTTCTGTATATATTTTTGAAAGCATAGTTCGTGCAGAATGAAACGGTGGCGATTTCCGGTTCGTCTCGGCTATGGTTTTGCAGATGTGGAACGCCGGAAGTTCGGTCGAACAAGTTATCGGAAATCCGAAATCAAGTCATGGATATTACGAAAAACGGTGCGGAGGAAATTTTCCTCGGAGGGGAAGGTCTAAAAAAACCGTTTTTCTTATAGTAAAAAAGGGTTTTGGGGATATAAATGAACCCTTTTTTTGCACTCTTATCATCGGAGAAAATTTTTTGAGTGATGATTTCATTGGATATTGCATCGAGAAAATCGATGAAAGATGATAAAAAGTTGTATCATCTTGTCTTGGCTCGCAGGCAGAGGTTGGATTTCGAGAAGATGTGCGAGTTGATTTCGGAACGTACTACGCTGAATACGTATGAAGTGGAGTTTGTGCTGTCCGTTTTGCAGGAGGTGGCCATAGAGAATCTTGAACTCGGTCGCGGCATCGAGCTTGGCAGGCTCGGCTGCATCGAACCCTCTCTCAATGCCAAGGCTGTGGACTGCATCGACGATGTTAACCTTAACACAATAAAAAAGACACGCCTGATTTATAAGCCGTCGAAATCGATTAAAGCCGCTTTGAAGAATATGAAGTATTCCATCGATGCCCGCTCTCGCAAAAGGGAGTGAGGGGTTTTGAAGGAGACAAGAGGCGGCTTCAAGTTCAAAGTATTGTAAAACCAAGCAACCGCAAGGCTACATTTCGTGCTGCGGGGGCTTAAATCAGTAATTTTATGGCATATACATATAAAAAGACGAAAAGAACAATAATTATGGGGGCTGATCCGGGCGAGAAGTTCTTGCTTGCGATGGCTCACGAGGGTAAGGTGAGTACGGAGATGTTGTGCGAGTTTATTATGAGAAACAGCACGATTGCCGAACAGGATGTAAGAATTTTGATGCGTTCGCTTGCCGAGGTAATCAATGAGAATGTTGAAATGGGGCGTGGCGTCAATTTGCAAGATTTGGGTGTTTTTTCTCCGAATCTCAAGACCAAGGGTGTGACGAGTGTCGACGATGTGAGTGCGGATAATATTCAACAAGTCGTTGTGAATTTCCGCCCTGCGGTCAGGTTCAGAGAGGAAATGGATAATGCTCCGGTGAGGGAGACGAGTAAGTTTGACCTTAAACACGAATAGTTATGATACAGTACACGATTGCAAAGAAGAAGGTGAATACCAAGGCGGGTGCGAAAGAGATGTATTATCCGAAGATTGTTCGCGCTGCAACGGTGGATACCAAGAAGATTGCTGCTTTGTTGCAGGAAAGAACCACTCTCGATATCGGTGAGGTGTATGGCTTTTTGACGGCTTTGAGTAAGGGCATAAGGTATTATGTTACCGATTCGTATGTCGTCGAGGTTGAGGGCTTGGGTATATTTTCTCCGACCATGAGGGCGAAGAGCGTTGATTCGGCAGATGCTTTGAAGACTGACACGATTACGAAAAAGGGCGTGAATTATCGTCCGACTGCCGATATGAAGAAGTCGTACAAACAAATCAAATTCACCAAGGCGAATTTGAAGTCGGCTCATTTGTAAGATGGATTGAGCTCTCGGAGAGGGGCGACGATTTGAGATCGCTCCGCTCCGAGAGCTTTGTCGATTAGTGCTGAAAAATGATTGAGAGTGGTTTGCGGGGTGGTTGGAAATATCTTTGTGAAGTATATTCTTGAATGGTTATATTGCGTGAGGCGGTGAACTTTGAATTGGAGTGTTTTATTCGGTGGCAGCGAACAAAATCGTATCTTTGCGAGGCGATAAATCTTTTCTTTTTGTTTCAGTGAAACGTTTCGTGTGTTTAGGTGAGTTGGAAAGTCATGTGTTGTATTTCCGATAAAAATAGATAGAAAGGAGCTATAAAGAACTCATAGATGATTTTGTGTGGTTTATATCAATAACGTGTGAATGTAAATATGATAAATTGTTAGTTGTAATATGCAAGAGGAAATATTATCGTATAATCTCAACTTTGAAGGTTATTGGAGAGATATTAATAAGGGTGGATTGCCAACTTATTCAGGTATCTATACCGTATATAGATGCAGATACAATGATGATGTAGATACTGTATCATTAATTGAAATTATTTATATAGGGCAAGCGGAGAATATTCGTGATCGTCATAAGAATCATGAAAAACTAGAATTGTTTAAAACACAATTGAAATCAGAGGAAGAACTCTGCTATTCTTGCTCTCAAGTTGATAAAGGTTCTTTGGATTTGGTAGAAAATGCGCTTGTTTTTGCTCAAAAACCAAGGTTGAACGATCAATTAAGAGAAAAATATAATCATCAACCTGCTCGTTTCAAGCTTGATGGTATGGTTGCACTTATGAAATATACTGATTTTAGTATCGAATAATATGGCAAAACAGATTAAAGAAAAAAGTGCTTTGCAGGTACGTGATCATCAAGTAGTGTGGAAAGATGATACAGAGAAGTTGATTCTGTATGCGGATATTATGGGATTTAAAGAGCGTGTCATAGCAACAGAACATGAAATACTTAGAAAATCTATTTTAGATTTCAAGAATGAGTTTAAAAGAAAGATAAGACGTCTTCATGTTAAAAAAGAGTATTTGCGTTATATTCAGTTTTCTGATTCGGTTATTATAGTTGTCAATGGGGTTGATGATACAATGTTAAAAATCATCACAAAAGCAGCAATTTGTTTGTTTCATAGTGCTATGAGTAATGGCTTTCCTCTTAAAGGTGTAATTTCCAAGGGTAAGTTTACTTTCGATTTGAAAAATCAACTTTATTTAGGAAGACCATTGGTTGATGCTTATATGTTACATGATGAGATATATTACTATGGTATTGTTGTGCATCATTCATTAGAAGCATTGGTGAAAGAGTATAGTTCGTTAGGTCTTCCTTATTGTAAGGAAAAAATACCTCTAAAGAAAGGAAGTACTGCGCATTATCACTTGTCTTGGCAGTATTTTGACGACAATTTGAGTACAGGGGATATTTCAACTAAGGCGGATAAATGGTTGAGTAAAATTGAAGAAACGGTATCTGGTACGCCTAGGATATATATAGATAATACGAGAAATGTAATAGCTAATGATAAATTCTCACAAAAGCAACTTCCTTCTGAGAATATGCCAACAAATGAATCAATAATATAATTTGGATGATTTATTGAGTTTTGAAAATGAGAATATTATGTTTTATAGATAGTCTGGGTAGCGGAGGGGCTCAAAGGCAGTTGGTGAATATTGCCAAGGCGTTTTCTGAGAGAGGGCATGAAGTTGAAATTTTGACGTATTTCGATTCGGATTTCTATTTGAAAGAGATTGCATCGACGAGTATTAAGTACTCTCTAATTCCGAAATGCGGTTATTTGAAATTGATAATCAAATGTCGAAAGCATATAAGAAGAGGTAAATACGATGCGGTTCTCTCTTTTTTGGAGACACCTTCTCTTATAGCCGAGTTATCGACTATACCTTGTCATCATTGGGTAAATATAGTTGGTGAGCGTTCTTCGTCTCCCCGTATTACGAAAACGGTAAAGGGACGGTTGTTGAGATATATGCACCTATTGTCGGATTATGTTGTTGCGAATTCTTCATTCAATCTTTCTTTGGTACAGAGGGCGTGTTCGTTATTACCGGATAGAAAGTTGATGACCATATATAATATGTACGATCTCGAAGGAAAGTTATCACCTGATAATTATACGAAAGAAGAGCATGGCGATGGAAGGTTTCATTTGCTTGTGGCAGCAAGTCATCAGAAACTGAAAAATCTTGAAAATCTCGCTCTGGCAATTAAATTATTGCCGGAGGATGAACGTAGGCGTATCGTGATTGATTGGTATGGAAAAAAAGTTGAGAAATGTTATAATGATTCTTTGAGATTTATCCGAGAACTCGGTGTTGAAGGTAATTTTTCTTTCTATGAGCCTACATTGGATATTTATGCAAAGATGATAAATGCTGATGCGGTTGGTTTGTTTAGTTTATATGAAGGGCTGCCGAATACTGTATGTGAGGCGATGTGTCTTGCGAAGCCTGTTATCGTTTCAAATGTTTCGGATAATGCTCTTTTGATAGATGATCACAATTTGATTTCGGAACCGACCGATCCGGAGGATATATCAAGGTCGATTTCATATCTGATGAATATGGAGAAAATCGAATTATCGACATTGGGTAGGCATAATAGGGAAAAAGCCGTAAGGTTGTTTTCTCAGGATAAAATCGTAAATCAATATTTGAATTTAATCGCAAAATTATGAAGGTATTGCTTGCAACGCCGTATGGTTCTCGTATTTCCGGAGGTATAGCTCGTTGGTCCCGGCATATTGTACAGTATTACGAAAAATGCGGGCATAAAGATTGTGAGTTGGATATTCTTCCTATGAACAGGAGGAGTTTTGTCAGTGTTGAAACAGCGTTTAAGCGAGTGTTTTATGGTTTACGAGATTATTATAACTTTCTTGTAGAGGAGAAGAAAATGATGAAGCGTAAGAAATATGATGTTTTTCATCTTGTTTCGAGTGCTTCGATAAGCCTTAGTAAAGATGTAGTAATGTTGCAAGCGGCAAGAAAAAGAGGTGTAAAAACTGTTGTGCATTTTCATTTCGGGCGTATTCCTGAGTTGGCAAACAAGAAAAATTGGGAATGGAAGATGATATGTAAAGTCGTTGAGTTGTCGAATGTTGCAATAGTTATTGATAAATCATCTCTTGAAACGCTGCAGAAAGCAGGGTATGAAAATGTTGTGTTTTTACCAAATCCTGTGGCGGTAACATTAACGGAGATTATAGGAAAGAATATAGGAAAAAAACGAGTGCCGAGAACATTGCTTTTTGCCGGTCAGGGACTTCAGACAAAAGGTATTTATGAACTTGTTGAGGCGTGCAAGCAAATTCCGGATATCAAGTTGCGTATGATAGGTGAGATAACGGAAGCCACGAAACAAGATTTGGAAGATAGGGCAGGTAATGCGGATTGGCTTGATGTAGCCGGAGTTTATCCGTATGAGAAAACAATAGAAGAAATGTTGTCATGCGATGTGTTTGTGCTTCCCACTTATACAGAGGGCTTTCCGAATGTGATAATCGAAAGTATGGCTTGCGGTTGTGCTATTGTTAGCACTCCTGTGGGGGCAATACCCGAAATGTTGGAAGAAGAGAATGGGAAACATTATGGCGTGCTTGTTCCACCCAAGAATGTTGATGAATTGAAATTGGGTATTGAGAAGATGTTGAATGATAATGCTCTGAAAGAAGAATGTCGCAGAAATGTTCAACAAAGAGTCAATGAAAGATATAATATTAACGTTGTGTGGAAACAAATGATAGATATTTGGCTACTGAAATAGGTTATAATGTTATTGATTTGATATGATGAAAATGAAAAATAATTTGTTTATAAGAGGGTTGTATAACCTGTATAAGCAATATGTCGGGTATCGTCGTGCAGATTTCGGTTATATTGGAAAAAATGTGATTGTTGCAGCACCAATAAAAATCGTGAATCCAAAGAATGTGTTCCTTTATGATGATACAAGAATTGACAATGCAGTATTACTGTGTGTTCATGCAAAATTTATACTTAAGGCTCATTCCGGAACAGCAGAAGGTTTAAAGGTTAGTACTGGAAATCATCAAAGAATTGTCGGGCGTTTTTATAGATCGATAACAGAAAAAGAAAAACCAAAGGGGCTTGATAAGGATGTCATTGTTGAAAGTGATGTTTGGATTGGCATGAATGTAACTCTTTTATCCGGTGTTAAAATAGGTAGAGGTAGTACTATTGCTGCCGGTGCAGTGGTTAATAGAAGTATGCCTCCGTATTGTGTATGTGGCGGAGTGCCTTGCAAGCCGATTAAAAGAATTTGGACGATTGACGAAATTTTACAACATGAGGCTGTTCTTTATCCGGAGAATGAGCGTTACACAAGAGAACAATTGGAAGAGGTGTATGCAAAGTACAATATGTAAACGGAATAATCAGATATGTCGATTTTTAAGGATAAAGTCCTCTTGATTACGGGAGGCACGGGAAGTTTCGGAAATGCGGTGTTGCGTCGTTTCTTGGATAGTGATATCAAGGAGGTGAGAATTTTCTCACGAGATGAGAAGAAACAGGACGATATGCGGCACAGGTTGCAGAATCCGAAGGTAAAGTTTTATATAGGTGATATTCGGGACAGGCAGAGTGTTGACGCTGTCATGCCGGGGGTGGATTATATTTTTGCGGCTGCGGCTTTGAAGCAGGTGCCGAGTTGTGAGTTTTTCCCCATGGAGGCAGTGAAGACGAATGTTATAGGAGTGAACAACGTGTTGGAGAGTGCGATTGCTCATGGCGTGAGCAGGGTTGTTGTGCTTTCTACGGATAAGGCGGCTTATCCCATCAATGCCATGGGTATATCGAAAGCGATGATGGAGAAAGTGGCCATTGCGAAGGGTCGTCAGTTGGGTAAAGATGCCAAGACTACGATTTGTTGTACGCGTTATGGCAATGTGATGGCGAGTCGCGGAAGTGTTATCCCTTTGTGGGTTAGTCAGATGGAGCAAGGTTTGCCGATAACAATCACAGACCCGAATATGACAAGGTTTATGATGACTTTGGATGATGCCGTGGATTTGGTTGTGTATGCTTGGGAGCATGGAGAAAATGGCGATTTGTTCGTGCAAAAGGCTCCTGCGGCTACTTTGTCAACATTGGCTCAGGCGTTGAAAGAGACTTATGTCAAAATAAATCCGAAGTACGGAGAGACTGAGGTGAAGGTTATCGGTACTCGTCATGGAGAGAAATTGTATGAGACGCTCGTTACGCGTGAGGAAATGGCCAAGTCGATAGATATGGGTAACTACTATCGTATTCCTTGCGATACAAGAGATTTGAACTATGATAAGTTCTTCAAGGAGGGCGACGAAAAGGTGTCGGTTATAGAGGATTATCATTCTCACAATACTCGTCGTCTTGATGTCGATGGTATGAAAGAGTTGCTGTTGAAGTTGCGTTTCGTGAGAGAAGACCTCGGAATGGAAAAGAAGCAGAAGTCTGTTGAAATCAAAAGCGAATAAGCATGAAGATATTGGTAACGGGTGCCAAGGGATTTGTCGGTAAGAATCTTGTCGCTCAGTTGAAAAACATCAGAGATGGTAAAGCCAAGTGCTATGGGGATATTGCTATTGAAGATATTTATGAGTATGACATAGATTCAACTTCGGAACAGTTGGACTGTTATTGCAGTGATTGCGATTTTGTGTTCAATCTTGCAGGAGTTAACAGACCAAAGACACAAGAGGAGTTTATGCAGGGTAATTTCGGATTTGCGTCCGAGTTGTTGGAGTGTTTGAAAAAGCATGACAACAAATGCCCCGTGATGATTTCTTCGTCTGTGCAGGCTACATTGGCGGGTCGTTTCGGTAATTCCGAGTATGGTCGGAGCAAAAAGGCGGGAGAGGAGTTGATGTTTCAATATGGAAAAGAGACCGGAGCGAAGGTTCTCGTTTATCGTTTTCCTAATTTATATGGTAAGTGGTGCAAACCTAATTATAATTCCGCTGTTGCAACTTTTTGCTATAATATTGCAAATGATTTACCGATACAGGTGAATGACCCGAATGTCGATATGGAGCTTCTCTATATCGATGACCTTGTGGAGGAAATGATTTGTGCATTAAAGGGTGAAGAACATCATTGTGAGTTTGATGGAGTTGATACTGTTTTTACCACAGATGGGCGTTATTGTGCGGCAAGTATTTCTCATCATGTAAAACTTGGAGAAATAGTAGAACTCCTTTACAAGTTTGCAGATATGCCGAAGACTCTGACGATTCCGGAAATTCCTGCCGATAGTTTCGCAAAAAGACTTTTCAGTACTTATCTCTCGTATCTGCCAAAGGAAAAGGCTGCTTTTGATTTGAAGATGAATTGTGATGCAAGAGGTTCTTTTACAGAACTTATACATACGCTCAAATGCGGACAAGTCAGCATAAATATCAGTAAACCCGGAATTACAAAGGGTGAACATTGGCATCATACCAAGTGGGAACAATTCATTGTGGTCAGCGGTCATGGTTTGATTCAACTCCGTAAGGAAGGAACTGATGAAGTAATAGAATATGAGGTATCGGGAGAAAAAATACAAAGTGTTATCATGCTTCCCGGCTATACTCATAATATCATAAACCTATCCGATACTCAAGATCTTGTAACCGTAATGTATTGCAACGAGATTTTTAACCCTGACAGGCCGGATACGTATTATGATAAAGTGGTGAAAGAGTAAAGAGAGGATAGAAAGTAAAGAAGTGGTTTCAGACTTTGAATAGTTGATTATTTATCAGCGGTCAAGAGAGAGATGGTTAAACGAATATATGCTGTTACTTTGTCAAGGCGAGTTTAAGTATGATGTACATTTCGTTCAGCAAATTCGTTAGGCTGTTGGTATCATTAGTGGATAATATTGCAGAAGGATTTGAACGTCAAGGAAAAAAAGTTTTTGCAATGAAGTTCGTTCGCAAATAAGCAGGGCGTTCGATAAAATCGTTTGAGTATGGTGGTAGTAAATACAGGAAATAGCTTTTCTTTACATTCTATACCATCTGTACTATATATACAATAAGTGTAAAATGGAACAAGCTATATCATTTAAGAATAATGGTAAATTGAAGTTGCTGATTATTGTTGGGACGCGTCCCGAAATAATTCGTTTGGCAGCTGTGATAAATAAATGTCGAAAATATTTCGATGTCATACTTGCTCATACGGGGCAGAATTATGACTATAACCTCAATGGGGTTTTCTTCAAGGATTTGAAATTGGAGGCTCCGGAGGTATATATGGATGCCGTGGGTGATGATCTTGGTGCAACCATGGGTAATATCATAGACAAGAGCTATAAGTTGATGGTGTCCATCAAACCTGATGCGGTTTTGGTTTTGGGGGATACCAATTCATGCTTGTCTGTGATAGGTGCAAAGCGTCTGCATATTCCGATCTTCCACATGGAAGCGGGTAATCGTTGCTTTGATGAATGTTTGCCGGAGGAGACAAATCGAAGAATAGTTGATATTATCTCTGATGTGAATATATGCTATTCTGAGCATGCGAGGCGGTATTTGAATGCAAGCAATGTGGCTCCGCAGCGTACATACGTAAGCGGTTCGCCTATGGCAGAGGTGTTACATGAGAATTTGGCAGATATTCAAGCAAGTGATGTTCACGGGAGATTGGGATTGCAAAAAGGAAAATATATCCTGCTTTCGGCTCATAGGGAAGAGAATATAGATACGGAACGGAACTTCCTTTCTTTGTTCAAGGCCATAAACAAGATGGCAGAGAAGTACGATATGCCGATTTTGTATTCATGCCACCCTCGGTCAAGGAAGCGTTTGGAGACAAGCGGCTTTAAGTTGGACAGCAGAGTAATTCAGCATGAACCGCTCGGATTTCACGACTACAATTCTTTGCAGATGAATGCTTTTGCTGTTGTTAGCGATAGCGGAACTCTTCCGGAGGAAAGTTCTTTTTTCACATCAATAGGACATCCGTTCCCTGCGATATGTATCCGTACATCAACTGAACGTCCCGAGGCCTTGGATAAAGGTTGCTTCATACTTGCAGGAATAAATGAACACGATCTATTGCAGGCAGTGGGTACAGCCGTTGAAATGGTAAAAGAAGGAGATAACGGCATTCCGGTTCCGAACTACACCGATGAGAATGTCTCCACCAAGGTCGTAAAACTTATTCAGTCATACACCGGTGTAGTGAATAAGATGGTGTGGAGGAAAGAGTAGTGGTTATTATTTGCGTAAGTCTTATATATACGTTGTAAGTAAAACAAATGTTAAGGATAATAGATAAAGTATTGCTTAGTAGTTTAAGACAACGAATAAAGTAGTAGTACTGGACTTTTGATAATTCTATAGATATATAGAAACTATCACTTGTTTTCGTTGGTAATGTATTGATATTTTTGGTGAAAATACTGTATAGTTTGTCTCAGTGGCTAATAGTAATGTTATTGCCATGAGTTTTGATGCGGGTTAGTGGTATAGACAGAAACCACTCGAACAA
>ERZ1026780.847-NODE-847-length-22227-cov-11.795553_pt1 | contig 22227 bp, 19 predicted proteins | sample MGYA00380126_ERZ1026780 | MGnify/ENA primary metagenome ERZ1026780 (study PRJEB33269, sample SAMEA4719762) | human gut metagenome | biome: human-associated habitat; feature: organic feature; material: feces | place: Cameroon | collected 2013-10 ... | reverse complement strand
TTTCAATCTGAAAGTTGTTTTTACTTTTTCAGTGCTCTCGCCTTTGGCATGTTTCCAATGCGCTGATAAATTGCACCGAAACATGCCGAAGGCATGTCCCTACGTTATGATTCGTGCTTTCAGTTAATCTAAATTCCTAAATATTGGTTTTTCGCCGAAGGCGAGCGGTTTTTATCCTTTTGGCGATGCCACCGACCTCGTAAGAGGGCGGCGTTAGGGGTGTGGTGTGGCTGATTCAAGCCCTCAGCTTGAAATCAGACATGCCACAGCGCCAACGGCAGGTGCGAAGCACTGGCATCGCTAAAAGGCTGTTTTTTATGTTTTTGTTTTAGCCTCCTCCTCTCTCCTATGTTTGTCGGGTGAGTCTGGGGATGCGATAATTTGTGTACGCCAAATAATTAATATTCAACTCGTTATTGTAGTTTTGGCGGACGTGAAGTGTCACGTCCCTACCATAGCCCCAGCGACGCTGGCTAAACCCAATTTCCGCAAAACTTCGCCAAAATCGCATATTTTTGTTGATTTTGGCGAAGTTTTGATTGGATTGATGCGTTTTATTTGTATCTTTGTGAGGCTTACATGATTTAAAAGGAAAATAAGTATGGCAAAGTATAACCTCATTGGCAGACAAAAAGAAATTGAAGAGTTGGAACGTCTATATTCTTCAAACAAATCTGAATTTTTGGCAATATATGGCCGCCGACGCGTGGGCAAGTCGTATTTGATTGACGAGGTCTATGGTGAAAAAATGGCATTTTCTGCCGTGGGTGTATATTTCAAAAAGGAGGATCGCTCGGATCTCAGATGTCGCCAAGAGCAGTTAGCCCACTTTTATGAAAGCCTTTTACAGTATGGCATGTCTGTAGAAACGCCTATGCCAAATTCATGGAGAGAGGCGTTCAGACTACTGCGACAACTATTGGAAAACTGCGGGAAAAGGCGAAAAGTGGTTTTCCTCGACGAGTTGCCTTGGTTGGCTGGTCCACAGTCGTCGGAATTAATTGCGGAATTGGGATTTTTCTGGAACTCATGGGCTTGCAAGCAGCGCAACATCATACTTGTGGTGTGTGGTTCTGCCACCAGTTGGATGCTCGATAATGTGATTCGGGAATACGGAGGCCTGTATAGTAGGCTCACGATGAAGATGCAACTTCACCCCTTCACCCTGGGAGAATGTGAACAGTATTACAAGGACAGAGATTTTCATTTTTCCCGATATGAAATTGCTTTAGCGTATATGGCACTTGGCGGCATACCTTATTATATGGACTTGCTCCGCAACGATAGAACCCTCGCAGAGAATATCGACCAAATATTTTTCAAAAATCCTCAAATCAAGCAAGAGTTTGAGGATGTGTATGTGGGTTTGTTTTCTTCTTCGGAAAAGTATGTTGACATCGTTGTGGAATTGGGCAAACACAAATACGGTATGACCAGAAAAGAAATAGCAGACGCCGTGCACACCACGAGTGGTGGCGGTCTATCCACCATGCTTGACAATTTGCAACAGTCGGGTATCATCACCACCTATCCCCGACTTGGTGGCAAACGTAAAGTGATGGTGTATCAACTTGTGGATTTCTTCTCGTTGTTCTATCTGAACTACATGCACAAGCATAAAACTCCCACTACTGGCTGGGGTGCTCTTCAACGGTCACCACAATTCTTCGCTTGGGCAGGGCTCACTTTCGAGATACTTGTAAGCCAACATATTAGGCAACTTCAAAACGCTTTGAGGATAGGCACCGTCACAGGCTTGTATAATTGGAGAGGAATGACAGATGATGGCGACGGTTCGCAGATTGATTTGGTGATAGAATGGCATGGCGAGCGAACCGACTATTTGTGTGAAATTAAATTCTCAGAAAACGTGTTTGCCATAAATGCCGATTATAAACAGGCTCTACTGGATAAAATATCTGCTTTTCGGGAATCTGCACAGCATATTAAAAGCCACTCCATATTATTGGTGATGGTGACAACGATGGGTGTGAAGCGAAATGTACATTCTGGTTGCGTTAATTTGGAAGTAACATTAGATTCCCTCTTTGATTAGCCATCGTTTTTCCGCAAAACTTCGCCAAAATCACATATTTTTATTGGTTTTGGCGAAGTTTTGCGGAATATTTGGGGCAACTGAGCCATTGGTTCCTTGATTTTTCTTGCTTGTTTAACTCTATTTAGTGTTAAAAGGTGTTTTTACTATGGAGGAAATTATTACATTTGCACCGTTATTTAATAATATGCATAAGAATGGCATCTAACAAAGAGGGCTTCCTTACAAAAGTGGGGCATTTGTTGCGCTCAATCGGGCGAGGGATTCGTTCGTTTTGGCAATGGTATAAGAGTATTTACGTTGGTCGTCCGTGGTATGTGAAAACTGCCTCGGCGATAGCATCGTTTGTGGTGTTTGTCGTGATCTATTCACTGATGGTGTTTTTCAACTTCATGTGGCTGTTTGGCAAGTCGCCATCTATCAGCAGCATCATGAACCCAAAGACCAACAACGCATCTTACGTTTACAGTGCCGATGGGCAACTGCTGTGCAAATTCTTCGACGAAAACCGTACGCCGGTGAAGTTCGAAGAAGTGTCGCCACTGTTTTTCCAGGCACTTATCGACACCGAGGACGAGCGCTTCCACGACCACTGTGGTGTGGACTTCAAGGGCTTGGGCGGTGCCGCGAAAGACTTTATCGTGCATCAGCGCGCCCGTGGTGCTTCCACCATCACGCAGCAGTTGGTGAAAAACATGTTTAAGGTGCGCACCGAGTATTCCACTGGTTTGCTGGGCAAGGTTCCGGGCTTGGGCATCTTGATTATGAAAACCAAGGAAATTCTGTTGGCGCTGGTGATTGAGACGCAATTTTCGAAAGACGAGATCATCACCATGTACGCCAACACGGTGGACTTCGGCAATGGCGCATTCGGCATCAAAACCGCCGCACGCACCTATTACAACACCACCCCCGACAGCCTCTCGGTTGACCAGAGTGCCACGCTCGTGGGCTTGCTGAAAGCCACTTCGAGTTACAATCCCAAGAAGAATCCTAAGCGAAGCATGGCGCGCCGCAATGTGGTGCTCAACAATATGGTGATTCACGGCCACCTCGACCGTGCTGCCTACGACCGCATGAAAGACGAGCCCACGCCGCTGCACTTCACCGTGGAGAATGCTGCCAGCGGACGTGCGCAATATTTCCGCAACGCCATCGACAGCAACGAGCAGTTGAAGGAATGGCGCGAGAAGAACAATGTGAACTTCTATACCGACGGTTTGAAGATTTACACCACCCTCGACAGCCGTATGCAGACCTACGCCGAGGAGGCTGTGCTGGAGAAAATGTACGAAATTCAGCAGCGCTTCAACGGCAGATGGGGCAGCGACCCATGCTGGGTGGACGAGGAAGGCAACGAGGTGCCGGGCTTCGTGGAAAGCGTGGCGAAAAAGACTCCTTATTACAAGGTGCTCGAATCACGCTTCCCCAACAATGCCGACTCCATCAGGCACTATATGAACACTCCGCGCGAAATGCGCATGTTTGAATACCGCAAAGAAGGCGGAAAGGTGGTGGCAGCATCGAAGATGATGAATATCTCACCAATGGACTCGGTGGCATACATGCTCCACTTCATGCATGCCGGACTGGTGGCAATGGACCCTCGCAACGGCTTCGTGAAGGCTTGGGTGGGCGACATCGACTACAAGACATGGCAGTACGACAAGGTGACATCAAGCCGACAGTGCGGCTCCACATTCAAACTCTTTGTATATTCCGCTGCCATGGAGCAGGGACTCACGCCATGCGACACCGAACTCGACGAGGTGTTCCACTGGGACGTATATAACGAGAGCAAAGGCGAGATGGAAGACTACTCGCCACGCAACGCCAACGGCCGCTGCACAGGCGGACAGATGAGTTTCCGCGAGGCATTCGCACGCAGTATCAACATTGTGGCGGTGCGCGTGGGCAAACGCGTGGGCTTCGACAATGTGCGCGCCACCGCCGAGATGATGGGCATCAAATCGCCACTGCGCCCCGACAAAGCTAACGAAGACAAGCCTGCCATGTGCCTCGGCTCTATGGACGTGAACTTGCTCGAACTGGTGAACGGATATGGCACCGTGGCAAACTATGGCAAGCACATCGACCCTGTGTTGGTGACTCGCATCGTGAAAACGAACCCCGACGGCACCGAAGAAACGATATACAACTATGAAGATGAGGTGGATGCCAATGCCGCAATTTCGGCACGAGCCGCCTACTTTATGCAGAAGATGCTGGGCTTCGGCTTGACCGACGGCGGTGGCACTTCGCAATCGCTCACCGACTATGTGGACACCTATATGAACACCACCGACTTCGGCGGAAAAACCGGTACGAGCAACAACTACAGCGACGCTTGGTTTGTGGGCACCTCGCCCAACCTTGTGGCTGGCGCGTGGGTTGGTGGCGAATACCGCTGCATACACTTCACATCGGGTGCGCAAGGTCAGGGCAGCCGAACGGCATTGCCCATCTGCGGCCGCTTCTTCCAGAAGGTGTGGGGCGACAGCAAACTCCGTCCGCTCGTGAGTGCGAAATATGTGGGATTGAGTATGCCAAGCAGCACATTAGAGTGTGCTGAAGTGGAGGTGGAAAGATATGACGAGCCCGACACCACATTCGTCATCGACGATGCCGACAACACCACTGAAGGCGAAGGAGGCGAAACCCCAACCGAAACCCCTCCAGCCGCCACCCCACCAGCAGCCGAGCCAATAGAGCCAGGCCAAGAAATGTGATAAAATAAATAACGGTGAAAATAAATAACGGTGAAGCCCAAAAAGCTTCACCGTTTTGTTTTATAGTAGCATCAAAATTTGCTAAGTCGGAGCACTCGGAGCACTCAGAGTACTCAGAGCACTCGGAGCCTCCGAAAAAACTCGTAGACCCGTTGACTTGTAGACTCGTTGACTTCCCTTGTCCTACAACTCCAAGTCGCCGTTGAGGATTTCGTGCCAAGGCAGACCTGATTCAGCCACTTGCTTCAAGAATGGATCTGGATCAAATTCTTCCACGTTGTGTACGCCTGGCTTGTTCCACAAGCCCTTGAAGAACATCATGGCACCTGTCATTGCAGGCACGCCGGTGGTGTAACTCACGGCTTGCATACCAGTTTCCTCGTAAGCCTTGTGGTGGTCGCAGTTGTTGTAGATGTAGTAAGTGAGCGGTTTGCCGTCCTTACCGATACCACTGATGCGGCAACCGATAGAGGTTTGACCTGTGTAGTTCTCGCCCAATTCCTTTGGATTAGGCAACACAGCCTTGAGGAACTGGAGAGGAATGATTTCCACACCATTATACATCACAGGGTCGATGCGAGCCATGCCGATGTTTTGAATCACGCGCAAGTGGGTGAGATATTCTTCACCGAAAGTCATCCAGAAGCGGGCACGCTTGATAGTTGGGAAGTTGAGCACGAGCGATTCGAGTTCTTCGTGATACATCAAGTAGCTTTCGCGAGGACCGATTTCAGGGTAAGTGAGAGGCTTGTGCACTTCGAGCGCACCGGTCTGAATCCACTTGCCGTCTTCGTAGTAGCGGCCCTTTTGGGTGATTTCGCGAATGTTGATTTCAGGGTTGAAGTTGGTGGCAAATGCCTTGCCGTGGTTACCTGCGTTGCAGTCCACGATGTCGAGGGTGTGCATTTCCTTGAAGTGGTGCTTAGCCGCGTAGGCAGTGTAGATGCCACTCACGCCTGGGTCGAAACCGCAGCCGAGGATAGCGCAAAGGCCAGCCTTTTCGAAGCGCTCACGGTAAGCCCATTGCCAGCTGTATTCAAAGTGAGCCTCGTCGCGTGGCTCATAGTTGGCGGTGTCGAGGTAGTTCACGCCACATTCCAAGCAAGCGTCCATAATGGTGAGGTCTTGGTAAGGGAGAGCCAAGTTCACCACCAGTTGAGGCTGGTGCTTCTTCAGCAACGCCACCAGTTGTTGCACATCGTCGGCATCCACCTGGTCGGTAGTGATGTTAGGCGCGCCGATGGCCTTAGCCACCTCGTCGCATTTCTCTTTACGGCGTGAGGCAATCACGATTTCGTGAAACACTTCAGGGTACTGGGCGCACTTGTAAGCCGCCACGGTGCCAACGCCACCGCATCCGATAATCAATACTTTATTCATGTCTGTATATGTTTTTTTGTTATTTGGTTTGTTCGTCGTTGTTTCTCTCTGCTGCCACCATATTGGTGAGGTCCACAAACTGCTGCACGCTGAGTTGTTCGGGGCGCATACGGAACAGGTCGGAGGCAAGCACCGGGCTGCCCTGCGGGAACATGCTCTTGAGCGAACTGCGAAGCATCTTGCGGCGCATACCGAAGGAGGTTTTCACCACCGTCTTAAACAATCGCTCGTCGCAACCGAGGTCGGTGACATTGTTGCGCACCAACTTAATCACACCCGACTTCACCTTTGGTGGTGGGTTAAACACATTCTCATCTACGGTGAACAGGTATTCTATGTCGTACCACGCTTGCAGCAGCACCGACAGAATGCCGTAGGTCTTGCTGCCCGGACCCGCCGCAATGCGCTGCGCCACCTCGCGCTGGAGCATACCGCTGCAGCACACCACTTGGTCTTTATAGTCGAGCACCTTGAAGAAAATCTGCGATGAGATGTTGTAGGGATAGTTGCCGATAATCACCATCTTGCCATCGCCGAGCGTCTGCTTCAGGTCGAGTTTCAGAAAATCAGCCGACACAATGCGGTCGCGCAGTTCGTCGGGATATACGGCATTCAGGTAGTCCACGCTTTCGGTGTCGAGTTCCACCACGGTAAGGTCGTGACCGGCTTGCAGCAAAAACTGCGTCAACACGCCCATACCGGGCCCCACCTCAAGCACAGGCGACCCCTTATATTCGCTCACGGTGTCGGCAATGCGCTGCGCCACCGACAGGTCGGTGAGAAAATGCTGGCCCAAAGCCTTTTTCGCTTTCACTTGTTGCATATAGAAAATGTGCTAAATTATTCAATCTACAAAGATACGAATTTTTTGAGAAGTTGAGAAAAAGAAGTTGAGGAGAAGAAGTTAAGGAGTTAAAGAAGAAGTTAAGGAGTTAAGAAGTTAAAGAAGTTAAGACGATAGCCTCGGCTCTCTCGAAATCTCGAAATCTCGAAATCTCGAAATCTCGATACTTCGATTTCTCGTTGACTCGTTGTCTTGTTGACTCGTTGACTTGTTGACTCGTTGACTTGTTGACTTTCTTTTGAAATCGGTTTTTTTTTGTAACTTTGTGGGGAGTGTGGCTTTTTGGGAAGTTGCATGGATAGTAATTTAATATATTTGAATTGTGAAAAAGATTATATCTCCTTTGCTGAAATATGGCATTCCTGTGGCACTGAGTGTGTTGCTGGTGTGGTTTTTCTATAAAAATATGGATATGGAAGCCATAAAGCAGAGCCTGCGTGAAGACGTGAACTTCTGGTGGTTTGTGCCTGTGATTGTGGTGAGCATCTTCAGCCATGTGTTCAGGGCTTGCCGCTGGCGCTTGCAGTTGCGCGCGTTGGGTATTGATGCGCCGCTCAGTGCGCTGGTCAACAGTATTTTCGGCACCTATTTCGTCAACTTGCTGGCTCCCCGACTGGGCGAGGTGTGGCGCAGCGGCTACATCGCATCGCGTGAACGCACTTCGTTCTCCAAGGTGGTAGGCTCGATGGTGGGCGACCGCCTGAGCGACACCCTCACGGTGCTGGCACTGACCATCGTCACCTTCTTCTTGGCGCAGGGCGCGTTTATGAAGTTTTTGAGCCAAAAAGGCGCAGCCAGCGGCGAGAGCATGTTTGCCACCTGGTGGTTCTGGGCTTTGGTGGCCGTGGGCGCGCTGATGGTGGCACTGATGGTGTGGATTTTCAAGACCAAGAGCGAAAACAAGGTATTGACCAAAATTCGCCTCATGCTCACCAACCTGTGGGAAGGCTTGATTTCAATCACGAAGATGAAGGGAAAATGGTGGTTCCTGCTCTACACTTTACTGATTTGGGGCTGCTATTTCTTCCAACTCTATATCGCCTCTATGGCGTTCACGTTCACTAAGGATTTAGGCATTGTGGCTATACTGGTGCTGTTTGTGTTCAGCAGTTTGGGTATGGCGGTGCCTACCAATGGCGGTGTGGGCGCATGGCAATACGCCATCATGTTCGGACTTGCCATCTACGGCGTGGGCGAACTCCCATTGGGCGATCCCTACAATCCCCAAGCCAGTGCTTTCGCATGGACAGTGTGGCTGGTGCAGCAAGTGCTGCTGGTGGTGCTCGGCATCTACGCGTTTGTGTCGATGGCGATTGACCGCCGCCGCATAGCCCAAGGCAAAACCATCGTTCGCACCAAAAGCGACGCCGAAGGCATGACGTTGTAGGGAAGACAACGAGTCAACAAGTCAACAAGTCTACGAGTTTTTTTGTCAGACGAGTCAGATAGGGATAGTGGGAACACCATTGCGTCAAGCGCCAAAGCTATCGTCTTAACTTCTTTGACTTCTTAACTCCTTAACTTCTAAATTTCTAACATCTAATCTCTAATTTCTAAAAAAATGGGCAACCTGTTTAGCGATAAATACGACGACCACTTCTACTCAAGCAAAAAAGACGAGGAGGAGCAAAAGAAAAAAGAACAGCAACCTGTGGAGGAAACTCCAGAGGAACGCGAGGAGCGTGAATTGAGGGAATTGACCTACGACCGCTCGTCGAAGCGCAAACGCATACTGATTATTGGCGGTGTGGCACTGCTGGTGCTGGGTGTGGGTATCGCGCTTTGGCTCCGCTATTTTCACCCCTACATCGTGAGCGAGGAACGTGGCGTGATTCTGAAGGTGCAGAGCGAAGGCACTATCCTCAAAACCTACGAGGTGCAGATGATTAGCGAGAAATACATTGCCGACACGGTGCGCGCCTACAAATCGGGCTTCGAGTTCACCATCAAGAGCGATTCGCTGGCAGCAAAGGCTTCGCGCCTGCAATCCACTGGACGCCGTGTGACGGTGAAATACGAAGAATTTAAAGGCATGTTGCCATGGCGTGGCGAAACAAACCGCTTCGCCACCGATATCATTGCTGATGGAGAATATTGAAGTCAACGAGACTACGGGTCAACAGGTCAACAAGTTTCCGAGTGCTCCGAGTACTCCGAGAGCTCCAAAACCACCTAAAATCTAAATTGGTTATGCGAAAAAATGCGATAGTGATGGGGGCTTCGAGCGGCATGGGCCGTGAGGTGGCTTTGCTCCTGCTTGCCGACGGATGGCAGGTGGGCGTGGCGGCACGCCGTGCCGATGCGTTGGAGCAGTTGCGCAAGCAATACCCTGAACAGGTGATTGTGGCAGTGATTGACGTGACCGAAACCGCCGCTGGCGAGCAACTCACCGCTCTTGCCGAGCGCATGGGTGGCATGGACCTGTATTTTCACGCATCGGGCATCGGAAAGCAAAATCCGAATGTGGATGCCGAAATCGAATTGCGCACGGTGAGCACCAACGGCATGGGGTTTACTCGCATGATTGATGCCGCTTTCGGCTACATGGCTAAGCACGGTGGTGGGCACATCGCCGCCATCACTTCGGTGGCTGGCACCAAGGGACTGGGCATGGCACCGTCGTACAGTGCCACCAAGGCGTTTCAGAACACCTATCTGCAAGCCCTTGAGCAGTTGGCTAACATGCGCAAACTCCACATCACGTTCACCGATATTCGCCCCGGCTTCGTTGCCACCGCATTGCTCGACGACGAGCATCACTATCCCATGCTGATGAATGTGCAGACCACAGCACGCCTGATTATGAAGGCGGTGAAGGCGAAAAAGCACGTGGCGATACTGGATTGGCGCTATCGGGCGCTGATAGCCCTGTGGCGACGCGTGCCGAAGTGCATTTGGCGACATTTGCCCATAAAAACGAAAGATTAAGCCTATGGAAAAAACACTCTCGATAGCTGATGCCGAACTGCTGCTGGTGGAGCATGGCGTGCGACCCACCGCCAACCGTATAGCCATGTGCCGTGCGTTGGCAGAGGCGCAGAGTCCTTTGTCGCAGATTGATTTGGAGTCGCTTTTGATGACCATCGACCGCAGCGTGATATCGCGCACGATTGGCGTGTTTCGCGACCGCCATTTGGTGCATGTGATTGAGGACGGCAGCGCGACCGTGAAATACGAACTGTGCCACAGCCATCACCATTCCGATACCGACGACGACACCCATGCGCATTTCTATTGCGTGAGGTGCGGACACACCACCTGCCTGGAGCAACTCGCCGTGCCTTCCGCCCAACTCCCCGAAGGCTACGAGGCGCAGTCTGCCAATTTTCTTATCAAGGGGCTATGCCCGAATTGCAGACTAAAAGAATTCAAAAAATAATGTTACAGCGCAAACCATCGCTCGTGAATCGTGCGTTTTGGAACTTCCTGGGCGCATCGATTCTCACCACCGTGGCTGCTCAGCTGGCGGTGAGCACCGACGCTGCCATCGTGAGCCACCTGATGGGACCTCACGCCATGGCAGCCGTAAACATGGCGATGCCTGTGCTCACCACCTTCCTCTCGCTCAATTCGCTGTTGGGCGTGGGGGCGAGTCTGCTTGCCGCCAAGGCTATCGGCAGTCGCGACAGCGAGGAGGCGAGCCGTGTGTTCACTGCGGCACTCTATTCGGTGCTGGCGGTGGGCGTGGTGGTGATGGTGGCGAGTTATGCGTGCTGTGAGCAGATTTCGCGCATCGTGTGCGCCGACGATGAAATTCGCCCCATGGTGCTGAGCTATCTGCGTGTCACGAGCCTCGGCGTCACGGTGCTGGTGCTGTCGGGCATGATGAATATGATGGTGCAGAGCGACGGTCGTCCTCGGCTGGTGACTTGTGCCGTGATTGTGGGTGCCGTGACCAATGTGGTACTCGATGTGGTGTTTATCAAGGTGCTGGGGCTGGGCATCGCTGGCTCGGCGTGGGCCACGGTCATCAATTACGGCGTGACGGTGTGCATCACCTCGTCGCACCTGCGCCGCAAGTCGTGCTCCTACCGCATTGTGCGGTTCACCAAACAGGTGTGGCACACGCTCGGAGCCAACCTCAAACAAGGGCTTCCGCTGATGATTGCCAATGTGCTGCTCAGCGTGATTGTGTTGCTCATCAATAAGATGGTAGATGGCGTACTTGGATCCGACGGCGTGTATATGGTGGCGGTGTGCATTCAGTTGCTGCTCATCACCTTCGTGGTGCTCAATGGTGTGCTCGATGCCACATTCGCCATTGGCGGAATGCTACTCGGCGAACACGACATCACGGGGCTGAAACTGCTCAACCGCAAGGTGATGACATTTTCGTGCGCCGTGCTGGTGCCGTTTTCCGCCTTTGTGGCTTTTGCCCCCGGTGCGATGGCTACGCTATTCGGTGCCGACGACCCTGCTTTGCGTGCCGAACTGTGCCGAGTGCTTCGCATATTCAGCGCCATACTGCTGCCGTTTTCGCTCACCGTGCTGCTGCGCGGCATGTATCAGGTGCTGGGCTATTTGGTGCTGAGTGTGGGTGTGGCAGTGGGCCAGGTGGCATCGATTGTGGTGGCGGTGTTTGTGTTCACGCAGGTGGCAGCCCCCGATATGCTCTGGTGGGGTTTTCCGCTCTCGGCTGGCGCAATGCTGCTGGTGCAGGTGGGCATCACTTGGCGAATGAGCCGCGGCAAAAGCATTTCGCCCCTCACGCTGATACCAGCCCCCGATGCGGCGCACACCTATTCCACCACGGTGCCGAGTGGGCAAGCCTGTGAGGCATTGGCAGAGGTTCACCAATTCCTGAAAAATGCGAAATGCCCCGATTCCATCGCAGAAAAATCGCTACATTTCACCGAAAAATCGCTCTCCGATGCCGAAGCCGACATCTGCATCTACATTGAGGACGGCGGCACGGTGAACATCGTGCTGAAAGACACCTCAAAGCCCACCCCTACCACAAAACAGGCGTTCGGCATCACCATCAAATCCACCCAAATATCTTGAAGAGTCAACGAGCCAACAAGTCAACAAGCCAACGAGTCAACAAGTCAACGAGTCAACGAGTCAACAGGTCAACAAGTTGGCGTCCGACAAGTCCGATAGGTCTGATAGGTCTGATAGGTCCGACAAGATTTCGAGAGCCGAGGCTATCGTCTTAACTTCTTAACTTCTTAACTTCTTTAACTTCTTAACTTCAGAGTCTAATTTCATTTCCAATATCTCTAATCTGCGCTGCTTTTTGATAGTTTGCGAAATTATTGCTACCTTTGTAAATTAATATAGAAAGCATCGTGAAAATGAAATATAAAATACACCGTGAGGGCTTGAACATTATCTTTGTTCTATTGTTCATCTTGTTGGCATTCAACGTGCCAGCATACTTGTTCATAGAGTATAAGCCTATACCCATCGTCTTCATGGTGATTTCCGCCATATTGTTCCTTTTGGTCATCAACTTCTTCCGCTCGCCTCGACGCCATTATAAGGGTGAGGTGGAAAACACAGTGCTGTCGTCGGTCGATGGCACGGTAGTGGCGCTGGAAGAGGTGTACGAGGACGAGTGCTTGCACTGCAACTGCATTCAGCTGTCGGTGTTTATGAGCGTGTTTAACGTGCATGCCAACTGGGTTCCAGTGAATGGCATCGTGAAATATGTGAAGCACCACAACGGCCGTTTCCTCGCCGCCTATCTGCCAAAGTCGAGCACCGAGAATGAGCGTTCGTCGGTGGTGATTTCCACCCCTGCGGGCCACGATATTCTCGTGCGTCAGATTGCCGGTGCTGTGGCACGCCGCATCGTCACCTACGTTGAACCAGAGGAGGAAGTGAGCATTGAGCAACACATGGGCTTCATTAAATTCGGCTCGCGTGTGGACATTTATTTACCTCTCGATAGCGAAATTCTCGTGAAATTGGGCGAAAAAACAACTGGTGGTATGACACCGATTGCACGCCTCAAACCTCGCAATAACTGATGAACATTCTACAATCAACTCGTAATAACACCCCAAATGCGGTCACTTGCTGTAACTTGCTTTCGGGTGCGTTGGCTTGCGTGGCAGCCTTCCATGCGTTTGAACCATGGTGGTGGGGCTTGCAAGGCTATCAGGTGGCGTTTGTGCTGATTGCGCTTGCCGCTGTTTTCGACTTTTTCGACGGTTTCACCGCACGTTTGCTCCACGCCGTATCGCCATTAGGCAAGGAACTCGACTCGCTGAGCGATGCAGTGAGTTTCGGCCTGGCTCCAGGCATGGTGCTCTACAATATGCTGGTGCAATATGCGCCAGAAAGCGGCGTGGCATACATCGCCATGCTCATCCCTGTGTTTGGCGCATTGCGATTGGCGAAATTCAACGTTTCCACCGACCAGAGTACCACATTCACCGGACTTCCCATTCCTGCCAACGCCATTTTCTGGATTGGCTTCACCAACTTCTACGCCGAGCACCACGCCGATGTGCCAGTGCTGGTGGTAGCCGTGCTGGTGGTAGCTCTTTCGCTGCTGATGGTGTGCAACTTGCGCATGTTCTCGCTCAAACTCCACAGCCTCAGCGTGAAGGAAAACTACAAGCAATACCTGCTCGTGTTGGCGTTTGTGATTTGCGTGGGCTTCTGTGGCGTAACAGGCTTGGCATGGGCAATGCTTTTCTACATCGTGCTCTCTGCCGTCACCAAGCAAGACTAATTGGCACGGATTCTGCTACATTGCATAGCCTGTAACCAAATTGCTAAAGATTATGATTCCGGCATTACTACTGATATTCGTTGGCTATCTGCTGTATAAGGCGTTCATGTTCAAGCGCCGCATCGATGCTGTGCGCAAAGATTTCCGCCGCCAATTCGAGGAAGCCCAACGCCATTTCGGCGGCGAGCAATACGGAGGTGAGCAAAATAGTGCCACCCAACCACGCGAAAAACGCTACACCCAAACCGACGGCGAATATGTAGAATTCGAAGAACTCCCAGGCTCCACCGACCCCGAATCCCCCACAGAACCAACCAACAACACCTCCAACACCAACCACACAACTTCTTACCCCCAAGAAGACCTCATCTCCGACGCCGAATACGAAGAAATCCCCAACTAATTCCCCACCCCAAAACAAGTCAACAGGTCAACGAGTTTGTGGGGGTGTCTGACGAGTCGGACTGGTCGGACAAGTCTGACTGTGGCTGGCGAGACTGGCAAGAACACCGATTAAATCCATTAAAATCCATTATCACCGATTTTTTATAATTAAATTTCAAATCGGGTGTAAATAGGATTTAAATGGATTTGATCGGTGTTTTGATTCTGACACATCACCAGAGGCGATGGTGCGGTCTTAACTTCTTTGACTTCTTAACTCCTTAACTTCTAAAAAAATCTCCTTAACTTCTAAAAAATCTGACTTCTAACCTCTAATTTCTAACGTCTGATTTCTGGATTATGGTTTTTTGTAGATGATGGTGAGGCCATCGCGGAGGGGGACTATCACTTTTTCTACGCGGGGGTCGGACGCCACCATGTCGTTGAAGCGGAGAATGCCTTCGGTTTGTGGGTCGTGTTTGGTGTTGGGATCCGCCACTTTGCCGTCCCAAAGGGTGTTGTCGGCGATGATGAAGCCTCCTGGCGCCACGTGTGGCAGCACCATTTCGTAGTATTCGGGATATTGGCGCTTGTTGGCGTCGATAAACACCAAATCAAAACTCTCGCCCAACCGTGGCAAAATCTCGTTGGCATCGCCAATGTGCAGGTGAATGCGGTTGCCGAAAGGCGACTTTGCGAAATGCTCACGGAGGAAGTCCTCCAGTTCGTCCTCTATCTCGATGGTGTGGAGCTGGGCATCGTCGTCGAGCAAACCTTCGGCAAGACACTGCGCAGAGTAGCCGGAGAAAGTGCCTAATTCAAGTATGCGACGAGGCTTAGCCATGCGCACGAGCATCTTCAGCAAGCGGCCTTGCAGATGCCCCGAACACATGCGCGAGTAGAGCAACTTGATGTGCGTGTCGCGGTCGAGCTGGTAAAGATGCTCAGGCTCGGTGTCGATATGTTGTAAAATGTAGTCTTCGAGTTGTTCCGTCATTGTTCGTTTGCGTATTCAATCAACCAATCCACGGCAAGGCGATAACTGTCGAGCCCGAAGCCGGCAATCATAGTGGCGCAAGCGTCCTTAATCATCGACACATGGCGGAAAGTTTCGCGCGCCTGCACATCGCTGATGTGCGTTTCCACCACAGGAGCGGTGATGGCACGAATGCAGTCGGCAATGGCGATGGAATAGTGGGTGTATGCGCCAGCGTTGAGCACGATGCCGTCGTAGCTGAAGCCGATGCGCTGGAGCTCGTCGATAATAGCCCCTTCGTGATTACTTTGAAAGAGGGAGAATTCCACATCGGGATATTCGCCCACGAGTTCGTTGAGGTACTCCTTAAGCGAGCGGTTGCCGTAGATTTCAGGTTCGCGCACGCCAATCAAATTCAGGTTTGGTCCATTAATGATAGCTATTTTCATATCGCAGTCAATTTTATTACACACAAAGATAAACATTTCCCCCACAATTTCCTCCACCTCCCCACATTTTTTTCACAAAGCCCCCACAGCCCATTGGGTTCAGTGGATAAATACTGGGGGGACTGAAACAAAACTTCAGAAATCTAAATTTGCGTTAGATAAGATAAAAAAGCATCAGCGGGCGCATCATAACGTAGGGACATGCCTTTGGCATGTTTCGATGCAAACGTATCAGCGCATTTGAAACATGCCAAAGGCATGTCCCTACGCTATGGCGTTATCGTTTCGGCAACATTGCATAATCTATCCCCAGAAATTTTCCACTGAGCCTCCCATTGACTAAAAAAACTCGTTGCCCCATTGACTCGTAGTCTCGTTGACTTGTTGACTTGTTGACCTGTTGACCTGTTGACTTGTTGACCTGTTGACCTGTTGACTCGTAGACCTGTTGACTTGTTGACTTTTATTCCTCGGAAGGTGTGAGGGGTGAGAGGGTGTCCATCACTTTGTTGACGATGGGGGCGTAGGAGTTGGCGAAGTGGGTTGGGTAGGTGGCGAGCACGGTGGCAAATGCTCCGTCCACTTCCACCACTTTGCGGCAGTAGGTGTTGCCGTGGTTGTCGTTGCCGCAAATCTTATACCAGTTGCCGGCTTGCGTTTGCAGCGTGTCGGTCTTGCTCTTTGCCGCCGCAAAGGCTTTCTTGATGTCAGCGTTGCCCAATTCGTCGTATTCGCCATAGACGGTGATCACCAACTCATTGTTGGAGAAAACGCGGCCGTCGCCATTGGCTGGAGCCTCGCCCTTATCGAGAAACGAAGGGTATTCGCAATGGAATGCGAAGCGTGGGTTCACATATTCCACGAAATAAAAATCGTCGGGCACCTTTGAACCGACGTTCACTTCCAGCAAAGTGGTGTCGGCAGTCTCGGTGGACTGTTCGGAGTTTGCTTCTTGTTTTCCGCCTTGGCACGCAGCCATCATGCCGAGCAGCATCAGCGGAGCGATAAATTTCAGTTTCATAATTTTAGAAAATGAAGGGGCGCAAAACACTTACGCCCCTATATGATATAATTGTTTAGATTAATGCACGAATGCCACGTTGTCAACCCAGAGGGTCATGCCCACGGTGCCTGTGTAGGCGGTGCCGCAGCCGCTTGAGAGCATCACCAGCACATGGGTTGGCTTGGTGCCCACTGGTGCCCATTTTTCTTCAATCACGGGTTTCATTTTGCCCTTGGAGTTGCGTGCGTAGTAGCTCTTTTCCTTTGAAATCAAGCCCATAAACGACTTGTAGCCGGCGTGATGACGAATGTCGCCATACCAGATGGGAATGCGGTGCTTGTTCACCCAGCCCATAGTGGTCTTGCCGAAACGCTCACGGCCGGTGCCCACACGCTCGGCGTGGAGGTTGCCTTTAGCGTCTTCCCAACGGCGTTGGAGAATCACAAACACTTCCGCATTGTCGCGGCCGCTGAGTTTCTTTTTGCTGCCGAAACCGCTCGAATAGATAGGTGCGCCAGCAGGTGCCACAAGGCGGTAGTCGAATTGGAGGAATTTAGGGGTGTGGGTGTAAGGCACGCCCATTTCCATTTTGCTGTAAGGGTTTTTGGTGCTACTCACAGGTTCCACCATCTTGCCCAAGAAGATGGTGCCCGACACCAGCACGTCCATGTTGATGATGCCCACAGCCTTTACATGCTCAAGAAGGGTGGTGAGTTTAGCGCAACGGCCTGCGCCGTGCTTGTCGGGGAAAACGGCGTTGCTCGTTTTCACCACGCCCATCACTTTTGCCATTACATTGCTGGTGGCCCATTGCGAACCGCCCATATTGTGGTAAGCCTTGGCACCGTTGATGGTGGCGTTGGGCGCAATTTCATACACCTTTTTAGTTTCGCCGCCAATCACGCCCGATTCCTTAATCACGCGAGTGACCCAGTTTTCAAAATCGCCAAACTTGATTGGCTCCACTTTTTCTGCTTTCACACCGAAAGCCAAAAAGGCTGTCAGTGCCATAATAAGTGTGAACTTTTTCATTGTCTTTGTAAAGTTTAGTCTGTAATGTTATAATAATGTTGTTTTTTCTTATGTTTCTGTCGCTATTCGCCACGAGCCGCCTTGCTCAGCAGGTGGTGGCCGATTTTGCAGTAGATGCACTTGCGCGCGTCGCAGTATTCACGCTTCAGCTGCACCAGCGCCTGCGAGGTGAGCGCGTCGGGGCAGTCGATGCCGTAAGACACGAAGTGCGACACGATGGAATTGCTCTCAGCCCTCAAATCCTCCAGCAGTTTGATGGCCTTGTCGGTCATCTCGTAGTTGCCCGTGAGTTCGCCATAGGCGTAGAGCAGCGGAGCCACCGTGTTGATAAGAATGATGTCGATTGAGCTTCGGCTCAATGTGGCGGTGGCGCGCTCGTTGGGCTTGCCAAAGGTGTAGTGCTTGGTCCAATAGCCGCTCAACTCCACCTCGAAGAGTGCGCGCATCTCCTTTTCGCCCTCGGTCTCAAGAATGCGGTTCATCATTCTGAATCCACCCTCGATAAACTGCGCCAGCATGGCGATGCGGCGATAGGGGAAATTCTGCGGACGAATGCGGAACAGTTTCCACGACTCCTTCTCCATAGGGGTAAGTTGGAATTTGTTGGAGAGGAAGGCGTATTCGGTGCAGAGTTGGCTGTAGTAGCTGTCCATTCCCGGCTTTTGGGCATCGAGCATACCAGCCTGGCCGAAAAGCAGCGCCTCGATTTGCAGCACCGAATCGCTGTGCTTGCCAAGCAGGCGAAGCGGAGTGCGACGAGCCAGCCGCTCAAACGCATCGTTGTTGATGCCGAAACCGAAGTTGCGGGCGAGCGTCACATAGCACACATCTTCCCAACTGCCGTTGAAACTGTCGAGCAACTGGTGAATGCGCTCCACCTTTCCGTGCAGTCGCTCAAACGCCAAGCCCTCCACCCATTCCACGATGGTGAGGTGTGGCACCTGCTTGATTTTTGTGGCGCAAGGCACCTCGATGGTGGCACCCACGAGCGAAGCGTAGTCGGCATTGAACTGTGGCGACACCTCCAGCACCAGCTGCGGAATCAACTCGCCATTGGTGCGGCGCACAGGCGCATCGTCCTTCGCCACCACATGCAGAATCACGCTGTCGTAAGCCTTGTCGCTGTCGTGGTGATGACGCTTCCAGTCGGTGGCGCGATAGTGCATTTCCACGTTGCCCACCCACATGTGGCCGTCAATCTCGATTTTTGCGTTGAAGAAATCGGGGCCAGCGTCGGTGTTGAGCAGTCCGGGATCCACCACCCTCACCTTTTTCCCGGTGTTGGTGACCATGTCCTCCGACCGCCACAGGCGATGCTTCCACACATATTGCATTAATTTCTCCATCGAAAAAACTGCTATTAAATTGCGAAGTTACAGAAATTTTGCTAAAAGTGCACGCCTTATCCACCAATTATGTTTTTTTGACCACCTTTACCGCCATTTTTCCTTATCCTTCCACCTCGCATTGGCGTGCCTCAAACCTCTTCCAACGCCGATGCGCGCTCAAATGCCGGGCTCCAGCACAATCTTCACGCTAACTCGTTCCAACTCAGAAGAATTTGCTGTTTTATGATTTTTTATGAATTTGAGTCATTTTTTTATTAAATATACTGGTGGTTAAGGAAATAATGCCTAACTTTGTGCGTGGCTTTGGCTATACCATTACTACTTAGGGACAATTCGGATATATAAATAACTCTTTTTAAACAATCTTCGTTATGAGGAAAATTTTCACATTATTAATCGTGGCTATATTAGCCACCGCCACCTCCTGGGCAGCAGAGAAGACGATTACCTTTGGTAATAAGGCTACTCGTGCTACGACCATAGAGGCAAGTTTAAAAGCCTCTACAGTTATTAAAGGCGGCTTAGACTATGTAACAGCAAAGCCATTCACCGTAAACAAGGGAACTTGCTACTACGGAGGAGGCTCTGCAGACGAAAAGGCGAGTGTTCGTTTAGGTAAAAAGAACGCCGCATCTAGTTTGACCATCGCCTTGTCCGAAACTGGAAAGGTAAAGGCATCAAGCATTGTTGTGAATTGTAAGCAAATGAATGATAATAGTGCCGGAGGCACATTGGCTGTAAATGGATTAGCAGCGCAAGAATTCCCATCAAGTGCATCTGATTTGACTTACACATTCTCTGAACCAGCAAACATTACTTCAATTAAACTTGAAGCAACAAAATCTGTGTATGTGTATTCAATTACAGTTACCTATACAGACAGTCCTGAACCATAAAAAACTGTGAAATCACTGGCAATCACTGGCGAACCTACTAATAAAGAATATTATGTGGGTGATGCTTTCAGTGCAGATGGTTTGAAGGTAAACGCCACTTACGATGACGATACCCAAGAAGATGTCACCAATAAAGCCACTTGGGCTTTCACTCCTGCTACATTCACTGAAGCTGGTGCAGTTTCAGTAACCGCTACTGCCACTTATGGCGGCGTGAGCGCAAGCACCACTTGCCCTGTAACAGTTAAGACTATTGCCAATACCAAAGAAACTGCTTACACTGTGGCAGAAGCCATTAAATTGATTGATAATGGCAAAACTGATGTGAGGGTGTATGTAAAGGGTATTGTGAGCAAGATTGTCACAAACTATACTTCGAATTCAGGTGTGCTCTCTTTCAATGTGTCTGACGATGCAGCAGCATCTCAAACATTCTTGTTCTACCGTAACCAAAAAGATGCAGAAAACACTTATGCCGAAGACCCAAATATCGAGGTCGGTGCTACAGTGATTGGCTATGGCATTTTGAAAAAATACAATAAAACCTACGAATTTGACAAAGGTAACTACCTTGTAGAATACACAGCACCTTTTGTCCCAACATACACCTACACTTGGATGGTGAATGGTGCTGAAGTGAAGAAATCAGTTCTTAAAGCAGGTGCTGCTGTTGAAGTTCCTGCAAATCCTGAAAACATCGACGGCAAGGTGTTTACTGGTTGGGTGACCACTGCTACCGTAGATGCCAATGTGGCTCCTACTTACGCAACAATCGACGCAACTGCAAAAGCCAACACTACATATTACGCAGTGTTTGCAACCCTTAAGCAAGGTGCAGCTGAAAAATGGGTAAAGAAAGCCGCTTCTGAAATCACCGAAGAAGGTGTATATGCACTGATTACCGAAAATGGCAATGCTTTCAATGGTGAAATTAAAAGCGGAGATGGACAATCTACAGAAACCACATTTGTGTTTGACAAAAACAATGAGGCAACTTCTGCTCCAGATGGCACTTGCGAGTTGACATTTGTAAAGAAGGGTGAAGGCTATTCAATAAACAGAGATGGCACAAATATATATAAATACTTGTATTCAGACGGTGTTGGGTCTGGAAAATTAAAATGGGGCGTTGCGGAGCAAAACTATTGGTATTACGACGAAACCAAAGGCTCTTGGGCATATAAAGTTAAAGCTACCGAAACGGCTTATTTGAACGTATATAACACAAACAACACTTTCCGAACTTATCAATCAGGAGCCACATCACCTGTTTATTTCGCTCAAAAGGTGGCAGGTGCTGGCTATGCCGACTTTACCACTATCGTAAAAGCTGCTGAAGTAATCACTTTGGCTAACTTGGCAGTGAATGGCGCAGAAGGTACCGCTTACCAAGTGAACGATGAAATGGTGGTGGCTAAAAAGTTCCAAAAAGCTGGCAAGAACTACATCGTGGTGAAGGACGCTGCTAAGGCTGTAAGAAACTTCAGCGCTCCTGCTGCTGACGACAAGTTCTTCAACATCAACGGCAACAAGCAAGAGAAATACGCGCAAAACAACTGGATGCTCGTAAGTCTGCCTGTCGAACTCTACAACCAAGTGAACGAGAAGAACACCGTTACCTCAATCACTGGTACACTTACCGAAAAGTTCAACGTGGCTATGGAAGCAACCAATGTGGTGGCTGGCGAAGCAACAGAGTTTGTTCCAAACACCTACTGCGCACTCAACTTTATGGGCAAAAGCAGCGTGAAGGGCAACACCCCAGCATACACCAACAGCAGTTACTACTTCGCTATTCCAAAGGCTAACGAATACGCAAATGTGGTTTGGGCAGTTTACAACAGTAACGACGGTGCATTCTACCTCCCAACACCCCAAGGTTCTGCCAACGCACAAGAATTCAAGGCAGCCTTCAAGGTTGACTACTCATTGAACTCTGTAGATAATCCTGAATTGACAGATGGCGCCGTGTACTCATTTGAAGCACTTGTGAAAGAAGAGGCAGTGGCTACAACCGATGCAAAATCTGCTCCTCGCAAAGTCGCTTACGACTCAACCGTAACCCCAAGCACCAAATTTGTGGTATATCCACTCGATTTGGACGCTACCAAGGTGGCAACTGGCGTTAACGATGTGAACTGCGCTAAGGAAGTGAAGGGCGTAAGCTACTTCAACATGATGGGTGTGGAATCGGCTCAACCATTCGATGGCGTAAACATCATGGTGACCACCTACACCGACGGCACCCAAAGCGCTGCAAAAGTGCTCCGCTAATCTCCCACGCCTCGCACGCGTTTGAGGACTGTGGCTGTGGCTCACACAGATCCCACAGATCTCACAGGATTGCCTAAGTGGGCGTTAAATCCCACAGAATCCCAACTTGGCGGACTGTGGCTCACACAGATCCCACAGATCTCACAGGATTGCCTAAGTGGGCGTTAAAT
>ERZ1026780.840-NODE-840-length-22315-cov-3.811590_pt1 | contig 22315 bp, 10 predicted proteins | sample MGYA00380126_ERZ1026780 | MGnify/ENA primary metagenome ERZ1026780 (study PRJEB33269, sample SAMEA4719762) | human gut metagenome | biome: human-associated habitat; feature: organic feature; material: feces | place: Cameroon | collected 2013-10 ... | reverse complement strand
CCTGCCGCAAAAATCGACAACTCACTGTATAATCGTATAAGCGATACGGCTGTTACGATAGGAAAATCGCAGCAGACACGGCTGTACCGCGGTAACGGCGGATTTTATTTTGAAGCTATGCTGTCCGATACCGAGGGGCGCAGCTATGCGGAGGTTGATGTTAAAGAAAATGTGTTGGCGGACAAATATCATATAAAGTTTTCACCCGTCAACAGAAATACAGTGTTTAAAACACCCCCGTCAGGCTGGATGACATGGTATGCGGTCAAGTTTGACGCGTGTGAGAAGAACGTGCTTGAAAATGCCGCATGGCAGGCAAAGCATCTGAAGGACTTTGGCGCGGACTGTGTATGGGTTGACTGGGAATGGTATCATAATGAATTTAACCGGGAGCGTGATGACGGCGTAAATTCGCTTTGTGCAGATCCGGAAAAATATCCGAACGGTATGAAGTATGTTGCGGATAAAATTAAAGAAATGGGACTTATTCCGGCAATTTGGATAGGCTTTACCAATGAGCCGGCAAAAAACAGATATATTGAGCAGTATCCGGATATGGTTGTTTCCGATGAACTTACATGGTGCGGAAAGTATTTTTATGATTTTTCAAATCCGCATTATCTTAACGAGTATCTCCCGGAGGCGGTCGGACAGGTGCATGAATGGGGATATGAGGCGGTTAAGTACGACACGCTGCCCATTGCGATTACACAGCATGAAAAACATCACGGAAATATGTATGATTCGGCTATGACAAGCAAGGAAGCCTTCCGGAGTATGACTGCGCGTGTGCGTGAACTGCTCGGAGAAAACATGTATATGTTATCCTGTGCAGGCTCGACAAATGCAGAGATTCTTTGGGCGTCGGATATTTTTGATGCGGCAAGAATCGGAGATGATATTTTTGATTGGGAGGAATATCTGAAAAACTGCATTGACAAGGTGATGATGTTCTATCCATTGCATAATATTCAGCTCTACAACGATCCCGATAACGTGATTCTGCGTGAGGAGTTTAATACTTTTGAGCAGGCAAAATCGCGTGCGGCATTTGTTTCACTTCTCGGATTGCCGATGACTTTTGGGGATGTATTTGCAGAACTGCCGGAGGACAGAGTGAATATCATAAAAAGGTCGCTTCCGGTATTGGACATACATCCTATGGACTTGTGCAATGCTGCATTTGACAAGCGTAATCTGGACATCAACCTCAGCATTGATAAGAAGTACGAAAGCTGGCAGGTATCGGGTATTTTCAATATGACGGATAAGGAAAGCACGCGGTCGGTAAGTCTTTCTGAGGACCTGCACTTAGACAGCGGTGAATATCTTGTATATGATTTTTACCGCGATAAATTTATGGGAATTATCAGTGATTTTGTTACTTTGGATTTTCTGCCGTACGAGTGCAGAATACTTGCGCTGAGGCGGTACCGCGGTGTTCCGCAGATTGTAAGCACATCAAGGCATATTACACAGGGAGCGGCAGAGCTTGAAAACGTATTTATGGATAAGGATACAATGCACATTGAGGCGGCGTTGGTTGCCGGCGACCGATATACGGTAAGCATTTTTGTTCCGGAGGACTACAAGGTATGCGGCAGCTGCGGATTTGATGAAAAATCCGGGGACGGCAGAATTGTGCGCCTGTCCGTAGTACCGCATGAAACCTGCAAGATCAGGCTTTCGGTCAGCTTTGAAAAAACCATTGGTTAGGCTATCCGAAAATGTTTTTTACATATGCGGTTCAGCAGAGAAAGGAGAATACAAGATGAAAGGTTTATTAAAAAAGCGCAGACTTTTACGTATTATTGCGCTGTGTTTGACTTTTTCCGTTGCGGCAGGGCTTATGTATATTCCTGTGGGGTACGGCGTAAGCCTGAGCAATGTTATTATTGATGAAGGCTTTGAAAATATGCCGGTCGGAGAAACACCTGAGGGATTTGTAAGCTCCGGTGACGGGGGCAGTGTAACGGTTGAGGAGTATGAGGGAGAACCGTGCGTATATATCAAAAACGATACTGACGGTAAGTATGTTATGCTTTATAAAAACTTTGACCGGTACGCAAACGGAATCCTCAATATATCCTTTGACTTTTTGCAGCCGTATATTGCCGGTGACAGTGTGATTCTTGCTCTGTATAACGGTGATGACGAGTTTGCCAAACTTTATTGCAGGGACGGTAATATATATATCGGAAGCGATACGGACGGCGTACTTGTTTTGGAGGACTATAAAATAAATTATCGTTATACGATAAGCGCAGAGGTCAACCTTGTATCCGGAAAAATAGTGGCGGCGGTTCATGGTGATGAAGAAAAAACTGCTGAGGCGGTTATTGCTGACGGCGGATTGAAATGTGATAAAATCGGCTTTTATACAAACAGTACACCCGGATTTTATATAGACAGTCTTGTTGTCAGCGAACAGCTGAGTATGGACAAAATTACCGTAGAGGGAACAGAAATAGCGGTAATTCCAAAGACCGGCGTCAACGAATATGAGTTTGGCGCTTATATGTCGGATAAAAACGGAAATCCGGTTGAAAATACAAGCCTGAAATGGGAAATTGCCGATACCGGAAGCGGCTTTACCGGTATTGAAATTACGGCTGCTGACGAATACGGCTCAAAGGCGGTTCTTAAAGTTGCATCAGATACGACCTTCCGCGGAATTGTTAAGCTGAAGGTGACATATGTCGGTGACGGCGCAGGAGAAAATCCGCCCGTGGCATATTATACGGTGGCATTGGAAAATGAGAGGGTAGACTCGGTTGAGATTACCGGTCCGGCACGGATAACAGTCGGACTGAAAAGGGAAGAACGGCAGTACAAAGCGGTGGCAAAGGACCCTTACGGCAAGGTTATAAACAGTGTTGAAAGCACATGGCGGCTTGCCGAAAATTCACCGGCTTATGTTTCGATTGATTCCGGCGGAGTGCTTACACTGTCAAAAGAGGTTGAAAATGATGAGCATATAACCGTTTATACAGAAACCGCCGACGGAATACGCGCCGAAAAAACAGTGGTTTTGCAAAGTCAAAAGAATTATTGGAGAGATATATGGCGGCTGAATGTTTTAAAATCAGCGGTGGATCATGTTATTGAGTACGGCAGCGATCCGTACAGCGGTTCACCGCTTTTGGCGTCCGGAATTGATTTAAGAACCAAGCTTCCGGTGGAATGGAAGCATTCATATGATTCAGAGCCGGGTGCGTTCAGCGATCTGGCGTTTGATACCGGACTTTATCTTGTTTTTGATGCGCTGTCTGAGCTGACGGATGACTCCAGGTATACAGAAAAGGTTGACGAAATTTACAAATGGTATCTGGACAATGGACTGTCGGACAATATGCTCGGATATTGGGGCGGACATACATTTATTGATTTGAAAACGCTAAGACCGTTTAATGCAGTCCCGAATCCTAATACGCACGAGTTTAAAAATACGTTTTTCTATTTTGCTCCGTTTTATCGTTTAAGCAGCGAAAAGGCATATAAGATGGGAATGCATATCTGGCTTGGGCATGTTTACGACTGGAAAACACTGATTACCAACAGACATGCGTATTACACTAAGGTTCATGATGAGAGCAACTGGGAAAATCTGAATTCGTTTTCTGAGGATTATAAAATTATAGTTACGCGCGGCGAGCAGCCCTTCAGATCAATGGCGAGCGACCTTGTGCATACTGCGGGACAGATGTATGCACAGACCGGTGACGAAAAGGCCAAGGCATGGGCAATGAGAATTTTAAAGTGCTATTATGAGCTGGCAGATCCGACAACGGGAATTATGCCGACCGTATACACAACGGCGCGCGGTGCTGCCGGAACTCTTGATCCGATGGAGAGCATTGAGCCAAAGGGAGCATGGTACACCAGAGAGGATTTGGAAACAGGCGATTATACCGTGCTTTACGGTGACAGATTCTTCAATCAGTTTGCCGAGGATTTGGTTGCACAGGGATTTTATCCGTCATCTGTCCTGGAAGAGGGCGATTATACACTTACAGAGGGAAATTATGTTGAAAACTTTTCATGCGATACTGTTTTAAACGATTTGTTCTTTGCGGATATGATTGGTGCCGACACTGAGGACGGCAGATATGTAACAGAAAAAATCGTTAAGCATATGGCAGGATTTATCAAATATGCATGGGACGGAAACAGCAGTGAGTTCAGAAAAATCATGAAGGACGGAACGGATATTTCTACCTTTAAGCCGAACAGAAACGGATATTACGGAAACTTCTATAAACGTGAAAAGCCTTTCGGAAGCTATCAGGCGAATAAGCTTTTCCTGTGGGCGGCATGTGCGGCATACCGCGCGGCATCGGCAAGACCTGACCTTAAAGATGAGGCGGATACTATCCGCAGCGCAATAGATTACTTTGCGGAAAATGTTTATGGTCTTGGAAAAATCGGCGGTGCGGAAATCGGCGACAGCGAAATGCAGCTGAATTACAATACCGATGATGCCGGCGCGTATAATGTGATTTGCCTGACCGACCTGTATTTTGCAACAGGAAAAACAGAGTTTTTGGATCTTGCAAGAGTGGTTGCAGGTAATATCATTAACGAATATTACAAATACGGCTTCTTCCTTAATAAGACGGGAATAGGAACAGAACCGGGAAATTATTATAACATTGCTCTCGGCTCGGCAAGCACACAGTATTATTACGCATTGGCATATCTTGAGGGAGCTATTCGCGGTGACCGCTCTATCGTGCCGCGGACGTTGATGTTTGACGGATACTATCAGGATAACTATATTTATGAAAACAACAACATATCGCGTGTTATGGATACCGTCTGGTGGTACCTGGCAGACGAAAAGGTGCTTGTAAGCGATATTGCTTTTGACAGTGAAGCGGTCACACTGAAGGCAGGCGAAAAGCGAAAGCTGAATTATACGGTCTTGCCGGAGGATGCGACAAATAAATCAATCAGCTTTTGGTTTACAGACAACAGTGTTGCAAAGATTGACAGCACAAACGGGACGATTACAGGCTTGTCACCGGGGGAAACGGATTTGATTTGTGTATCGTCGGATTTGAATGTAACAAAAACGTTGCGTATTATTGTGGAATAAGGAGTGAGATTTATGAAAAAACGGCTGCTTGCCTGCATACTTGCTGCGGCGCTTATGATTGGTGCGGCACCTGCGGTGTTTGCGGAAACGGTGAATGAGAACTGTTCCGGCAGTATGCTCTTGATGAAGGATTTGGGAGTTATATACGGATATGAGGACGGAACGCTGCGTCCCGACAGTAATATCACGCGTATGGAATTTGTTACAATGGTGCTGCGGCTTTTAGGCTATCACAGCCCGGAAAAGCTTTTGGATGAGGAAAGCGTGTTTTCCGATGTGACGGAGGAGCTGTGGGGCGCTGCTAATATCAATTTGTCATATCGCCTGGGGATTATTGACGGTCACGGTGACGGAAAATTCGGACCGGAGGAGAATGTCACGGTTAATCAGGCAATAAAGGTGCTTGTGTGTATCCTCGGATACAAGCCTATGGCAGAGGAAATCGGTTATCCGACGGGCTATCTTACATACGCGGCACAGCTTGAAGTTTCTGACGGAATAAGTTCAGGCGAAACTCCTGCTACAAGAGGAATGGTTGCCGATATGATGGCAAATTCGCTTGAAGCAGAGATTATTGAAACAATGTATAAGGCGGATAATACGGTGGATTACACAAAATCCGGCAAAACTCTGCTTGACGCAATGGGAATTGAAAAGCGCAGCGGATTTGTCTATGCCGTACCCGGAATTGCCATTGATTCAAATGTTGATTTAGAGGAAAACCAGGCGCTGGTTGACAGCACGGTATATGACGCTGTATGCGGGAATGTTTCCGATTATATTGCGTCAGAGGTTATGATATGGGTAAATTCCGACAGCAGCCTGCGGCGTCCGCAGATACTGCATATCGAAAAAACAGACAGCAGAAATGACATCACTGCGGCGGCACGGAATATTTCGGCAAAGACGGCGCTTGGAGCGTTTGTGTATTATGATGACAGCGGCAAAGAAAAGTCGGTTAATCTGCAGTCCGGTGTGCCTGTTATTTATAACGGAAAGCTTCTGACAACTTCTGAAATTTCGGCTGATAAGCTGAAGCCGGAGATAGGCTATGTAACGGTCAAGAATACCGGCAGTGCAGGTTTGCAGGCGGTACTGGTCTGGGATTTTAAAAACTATGTGGTACAGTCGGTATCAGACGAAAATGTAATTTATGATGTTTTCGGAGAAAAGCTGGATCTGGATGATGACGGACTGTCGGTTGAGGTTTGGCTTGACGGCGCGCCGGCAGAGCTTTCCGCACTGAAGCCTGACGATATTTTAAGTGCTGCGGCAAGCCTTGACAACAGATATTACAGGATATACGCAAGCCGCAATACAATAAGCGGAACGGTTACAAGAACGGATGACGGCTCTCAGCCGGCATACTATGTTTCGTCGGACAGCGGACAGAGCAAGCTTTATCTTGCAAAGAATTATCAAAAGTACCTGGAGGAAAATTCGACAAAGATAAGTCAGCTTTATCCGGGTGACAGCGCAGTGTTCTGTCTGGATTATTTCGGAGAGCTTGCCTATACAAAGGAAGCGGACAAAAACAATGAAATTCAGTACGGCTATATTGCCGATGCCAAGGCTGATGACGCAGCCTTCGGCGACAAAAAGCTGAACTTGAGGATACTGAACGAGAATAACAGAATTGAAGATTATGTTATAACGGAAAGCGATTCGCTGCGCTGCGGAACGGCAGACGGCGGAATTTACGAAACACGCACACATGCCTTTGACAGCCTTTTTAATGAAATCATAGGCAGCGGCAGCGTGAAGCGTCAGACGATAAAATATAAAAAGGACAATGACGGACAGCTGAGAGAAATTTATTTATCTGAGTCCGGTCAAAACACCGACATGTGGGGAGATTGTGTTGATACAACATACAGCTATGCGTATTACAACGGAACAATAGACGGACGGTATCTTGTGGATGCAAATACTATCGGTTTTTATATTCCGAGCGCCGGTGATGATCCTACGCTCTTTAAATCGGGACGTGCGGTTTCGATGATGTCATCTGCCGCATATGATGTGCAGCTTTACGATATTGTGGATAATCATGTCGGAGCTGTAGTGATAAAGACGCATATACCTACCAATTACGGTTATCAGTATATGCTTGATATGGCAAACGGACCTGTCATGCTGATCGAGAGCATGGAGTCAAGTCTGGACGGTGATGAAACGGTCAGCCGCGTTACCGGCTGGCAGGACGGCGAAAGGGTTACGGTTACGGTTGCAAATGTGCTTGAGGAAAATTCGGACAGCCGAAAGCTGCTCCGCGAGGGAATGTTGATTCAGTACTTAACCAACAGCGAGGAACGCAGCCGCGCCGATACATCCGACGAAAAGGAAAAAATAATCCTGTTCCGCGCGATTGAGGACTTCAACAGTGATACTGTTTCATATTATCAGCGCTGGAATTATAAGAGCAATGAGAACAGCAATGCAAAAATCAGAGTTATAAGCGGAAGAACAGCCGCCTATGACATACCGAATCTCCTGATTGACTGCGGCGGCGACGCAGCGGTTTCGGTAAATGACGGAGTGAACGTTATCCGCTGGGACAAGAACACCAAAAAGGCGGAAAAGGTTACGATTCATGATATTATGCTTAACGAAAATATTTTTGTAAGGATGCGCTATAACGTCACAAAGGATATTTACATATTTAAGTGAGGGAGGAGAAATTATGAAAAGGTTGTTTTTGCTCGTTTTGTGTACGGCGATGCTGCTGCAAAGCATAGGCTGTGCGGCAGCGGCAGAGGATGTGACGGCTGACGGTGCGGAGAATTCAGCAGAGGAATATGTATCAGCGGCAGAGGAAAGCGTCACAGAGGACAGCTTTATTCCGATTGCCGGCACTGCGGCTGAAGAAAATACACTGCTGGCAGAACCGGCAGAGGCGTCGGAGCGTGTTATCAATCCGAAAACAGTGCTTTATGCCAATGACTGTAATACAGCCGGCGAATACGGCTTTTTAAGCACAGACAATGTCAACGCACTGAAAGGCTATAATACCGAAAAAGGCAGTGTGCTGAATCTGTCGGCTCTGAGCGGCGGCGAGTATGGTGCGATAAGCTATGAAACCGGCAGCGTTACGGATGTTTGGGACGGAACCTCCGATACATCATGGTACGGTGACGGAACGGCTGATAGCTATGAAATCACTTCTGCCGCGGCTTTGGCAGGACTTTCAAAGCTTGTTTCCGGCGGCAGCAGCATGGAGGGAAAGCGGTTTATTCTGCAATGCAATGTTGACCTTGATAATAAGGAATGGACACCGATAGGCGGCAGTAATTCCAAATTCAAGGGTGTTTTTGACGGAAACGGAAACGAAATAAGAAATCTGAAAATTACAAAGTCGTCCGGCGGCGGAAATATCGGTGTTTTCGGCTATATTGAGGGCAGCCTTTTGCGGCTTGGCGTAAACGGTGCGGAGGTAAGCGTAAGCAGTTCGAATACCGGAAAGATTACAATGGCGGCGCTTGTCGGATATATGACCGGAACGATTGAAAATTGCTATGCGGTAAACGCAAGTCTGCGCCTGCTGCGCACGGACAGCAAGGAATCATCACGTGTGCTTGATTTGATTGCTCCGGTTGCCGGCGCACTGGGCAAAGGAACGGCGATGAATTACTGCTATTCCGACAATCTTTACATTTACAGCTCGTGGGGCGCTCTGACGGGCGGAATTTTTGGTCTTAGCTTTGGCGAGTCCTCTGCCAAAACAGCAATAAATAATTGCTATACCGGCGGCAGCTGTGTGATAGAAACCAATCCGCTTACCGGAAACGCAGTCAGATATTACCCAATGGGTGCAAAAAACACAAGCGCAAATACAAGCGGCTCTAAGAATATGTGCGGACATACAACGGGGCTTTTCAAGGGAGATAAAGAAACCTACGGCAACGTATATTCAGAGCTTGCGGCAAACACGGTGACGGCTGAAGAACTGAAGCAAGGCGCGGCGGCTCTCGGTGATGCGTATAAGACAGATATTTATTACATAAACAGCGGACTTCCTATACTAAAGTCACAGCGCACACCTATCGACAGCTCTCTGAATATTGCTTTTGATTTAAACGTGCCTCAGACTGCCGGGGCGGAAATCGTACTGTATTCCGGCAAGGATGAGGCGGCAGCAGCAGAGCTTGGCTCATACGCTGCCGATGAATGGAAGGAAATCATAATTGAACTTTGTGACGGAAAATACAGAATTCTGTCGGACGGTGATATGAAAGCCGAGGGCAGCCTGTCAGGCAGCAGCGGAATTGTAAGTGCGTTTGCTCTGCGTGTCCGCGGTGAGGATGTTTTGCTTGACAACATTATGATTTACAGAGATGAAACCGAAAGCCTTATCCAAAAGGCTGAGGCGCTCAAAGGACAGATTATGACGCAGGCTCCGGACTTCCCTGTGCTTAATGATGATATACTGCTTCCGTCGGGCGAGGACGGCTGCATAATAACATGGAAAAGCGAAAACACAGAGGTTTTGTCGGACGCGGGAAGTATTAAAGAAAGAAAAAACTGCAGTGTCCCCGTGAGCATGACGGCAGAAATAAAGCTTCCGTATCCGGATGATAAATATGCGGCAGCATCAATAGAAGTCGTTTTCCCGTTTCAGATTGCACCGAATACCGGGGCAAGCGATGCGGAAAAGGTTGCGGATATTCTGGATATTCTTTCAAACGGTACCTGTATAACGGATGAGCCGTGGAACAAAATTTCCAAAAACCTTGCAAATCTTCCTGCGGAGTGGGACGGCGCGTCAATCGCCTGGTCAACCTCAGATGCAGATGTGATAGAGAATGACGGTACGGTTCATATAAAGGAGCGTCAATCCGGAAATGCCAAACTTTCGGCAGCAGTGACGCTGGGAGATGTGTCGGAAAGCCGCGACTTTGATTTTACGGTACTGTCGGCGGACACCATGCTGCGCGAAGCGGCGGACGCCGTAACATATATGACCTTGACAGATGAAGAATGGCAAAAGATAACAAAGGATTTATCACTGCCGGAAAACGGGCTTTATGATACACAGATTACATGGAGTTCGGATCGTCCGTCACTGCTGACCGACAAGGGATATGTAATGGAAATCCCGGACGATACGGCGGTTACTCTGACGGCAAGTTTTGAAAAAGCAGGATATACGCGGACAAAGGAGTTTCCTTTTGTATTAAGGCTGTCGGCAGGCAAAAAAATCGAAGCGGATATTGCGGAAATAAATCTGCCGGTATCGGTTGATGATGATTTTTCTGTTCCGCTTACGGGATTGGTTTATGAATCGGAAATCACATGGAGCAGTTCAAGCGAGTATTTAGAGCCTGACGGTACAATGATACGCGTGACACGTCCGGAAAACGAAACCGGTAATGTTGAAGCAAGCCTTACGGCAAGTTTTTCAAACAGCGGAATGGTAGTAAACCGTGAATATACTGTGACGGTGGTTTGTCTGCCGCCTGATGACGCGCTTTTGCAGGAGGTGCTGGACGGAGTAAGTTTTTCTGACATAAGCTATGAAACAGATTTGACTGCCATCATGCAGGATTTGCATTTGGTCAATACCTTCAGATACGGAATAAGTGCAAGCTGGAGTTCGGATAAACCGGAGATAGTTTCAGCCGACGGCAAGGTTACGCGTCCTGCCATAGGCAGCGCGGACGAGGAGGTTGTGCTTACGCTTACGCTGACGCGCGGCAGCACAGTCAAAAGCAAGACGTTCAGATTTACGGTTGCGGCATACGGAACACCGGAGGAAATATTGAGCGCTGCGGCAGAGCAGCTGACCTTCAGAAAGCTGAGCACCGAGCCGATTGACCTTGTAAGCGAGGATTTGATTTTGCCCAAGGCATGGAGCTACGGAACGGAAATCTCGTGGCAGTCTGACAGTCCGTTGCTTGCAATAGAAGAAAATGATGACGGAGGGTACCGCGGAAAGGTAACCAGACCGGCATTTGCATCGGATAACAAGCCGGTTACGCTGACGGCAACGCTCAGCTACAGCGGTATGACGCTGAAAAAGGAGTTTTATATTACCCTTGCCGAAAGCAATGGCGATGTCGCTGTTGTGTATGAGGATTTTGACAGCTTTACAGCCGGAAGCAGCTTTACGGAATCTGTCGACGGCAAAACCACACACAAAAACAAAAACCAGATTACAACGATTGCGGCAGATCCGGCAGACAGAACAAATAAGGTAATGAAGATTGAAAAAACAACCGACCTGCCGTGGGTTTCAAGCGGTTCGGATGCAACGATAAACAGTCTTATACCTACGCTTTCACGTTCGGGAGATTTCCGTGTATCGTTTAAATTGTTTATCGAGAGGATGTCAAATCTACGTTTCAGAATAACGATGCCTTTTGTCGGTGAGGGACTTGAGGAAATTGACATATTTATCGAGAGTGACGGTACGGTATATCAAAAGAATACCGGAAACAAAGCAAGCAGAAAGCTTGAAATCGGAAGCTGGAATGATGTTTCAATAGTATTCAGTACATATTCCAACACACTGGATATTTATCTCGGTGACGAGTGTATTTTAAAGAATGCGCCGTTTGCTTACAGTACAGGCTCGACAGAGGTATCCGCTGTAAAGATGAAGTTTGTTCCGCCTGTCGGCAGCTCGGACGGTACAGCACAGGAAACACATACCGTATATGTTGATGATTTAAAGGTTTTGCGTATGGTAGACTATGCAAGCGAGATGGCAGAGGCTATGAAGCAGCTTGAGCTTGGTTTTCTGGCGGCGCAGAACATAAATGCGATTACTAAGGATATTATAATTCCGGATATATCAAGGTACGCCGTTACGGTCAGCACGACCTCCTCAAACACTCAGATAGTAGAGGACAACGGAACCGTACACAGGGGCAGCTCTGATTATGAGGTGGCATATACCGTAACATTAAAAAACGAGTACGGCGGAACAAGGAGCAGAACCTTTAAGCTGCTTGTGAAAAAGGCAAACTATATATCCGATGATGAGGGCGGCACAACAGATCAGGCGGTTGCGGTGCTGTATGATGCAAAGCAGGCGATTAAGCTTTTGGAAAGCAATTATAATCTGGGATATATCACAGGAAATCTGACGCTGCCGTCTGTAGGCGTAAACGGCAGTACACTCAGCTGGAAAAGCACAAACCCGGCAGTTTTGTCAGACAGCGGTGCGGTCACAAGGCAGAGCACCGATACAAAGGTAACAATTTATCTGACGGCTACTCTGGGCAGTGTGAGTGAGCGCATAGAAACCGAACTGACTATAAAAGCAGCAGCCGGCAGCAATACTCCGCAGGGCGGCGGAGGAGGCGGAGGCGGCGGTATCAGCGGCGGCAAAGGCGGCTCAACCGTAATAGCTCCGTATGTTCCTGCCGAAGACAGAAATAATCAGGATTCCGAACCTCAGACACAGCCGGTGTTTAAGGACACTGAGGGACACTGGGCAAAGGAGGCTGTACTGAAACTTTACGAAATGGGTATTGTAAACGGTATCAGCAGCACGGAATTCGGTACGGAAAACGCAGTCACACGCGAGGAATTTGTGACAATGCTTGTCCGCCTTTTGGGTTATGAATACAGCGGAAGCGAAACCGTAAGGTTTACGGATGTCAAAGCGGATGACTGGTATTATCGTTATGTTATGGCGGCATATGACGCCGGTATTGTTGAGGGTATGAGCGAAACACGGTTCGGCGCAGGAGAGAATATCAGCCGTCAGGATTTATGCGTAATGCTGGAACGCGCGCTGCAAAAGCTCGGTATTTCAGCCGACGGTACAAATGACCGCTTTGCGGATGAGGACAGTATATCCGACTATGCAAGGCAGGCGGTACACGTACTGAAGAAGCTGGAAATCATAGGAGGCAAGGAAAACAATATTTTTGATCCGCGCGGAGCGGCAACGCGTGCAGAGGCGGCAAAACTGATTGCAGGTCTGACAGAGCATACAGGCGGCGAAGAAAATACGCCGGGAGAGGGAGAATAAAAGATGAAACAGACAAAAGCAAGAGTAGCGTTTAATATTTTTAACTATACTTTTTTGGTAGTGCTTGCCTGCGTTATGTTTTACCCCATGTGGTATGTCATATGCGCGTCGTTTTCAAGCAGTACCGAGCTTACAAAATATGCCGGAATACTGATGACTCCTCAAAAGTTTTCGGTTGCGGCATATGAGATGATGTTCAGAAACCCAATGATTACAAGAGGCTTTGTAAATACAATTCTGATTGTTGTTTCGACAACGGTGCTGAATATTGTTCTTACGGCAATCTGTGCTTATGTGCTTTCAAGAAAGCATGTACTGTGGAACAAGTTTTTCAGTAAATTCATCATATTTACCATGTTCTTTAACGGTGGTATGATACCGACTTATCTTGTCGTAACGCAGATCCTTCATCTTAACAACAGCTGGTGGGCAATCATTCTGCCGGGACTTGTGAATGTGTATAACATGGTAATCATGCGAACCTCGTTTTACGGGATTCCGGATTCTCTGATTGAATCGGCACAGCTGGACGGTGCAAGCCACTGGACGATACTTTTCAAAATTGTAATTCCGCTTTCAAAGGCGGTGCTTGCGGTTATGATTTTGTATTATGCGGTTGCACACTGGAACGAATGGTTTAATGCGTCAATTTATTTAAAGGACCGTGCAAAGTTCCCTGTTCAGCTGATTTTAAGAGAAATCCTGATTGCAAACGATACATCAAATATGGCGGCAGGAACGGCAGCCTCCGACCAGGTTGAAGTCGGAGAGGTTATTAAATATGCAACCATAGTCACAACGACTGTTCCGATTTTGGTTGTATATCCGTTTTTACAAAAATACTTCGTTGGCGGAGTTATGATAGGAGCTGTAAAGGGATGAGAAGAAAAAAGAATACGCAAAAACCAAAAAATCTTACGTTCAAGCATATTTTCAGCGCGGACTTTAAACGCAACAATCAGCTTTATCTTATGATGATACCGGTAATTGCATATTTTGTGGTAATGTGCTATCTGCCGATGTACGGAGCGCTGATTGCATTTATGGATTATCGTCCGAGTCTTGGCTTCTGGGGAAGCGACTGGGTAGGACTGAAGAATTTTGTGTCGTTTCTGACGCTGCCGTCATTCGGAAGTATATTTATGAATACGGTAAGAATCAGTATAGCAACTCTTTTGTTCGGATTTCCTGCTCCGATTATCCTTGCTTTGCTGATGCATGAGGTGCATTGCAAGCCGTTTCTGAAAATAACTCAGAATATTACATATTTGCCGCACTTTATATCTCTGGTCGTTGTGTGCGGACTGATTAAGGAGTTTACAAAAAGCGACGGTCTGATCGGTGATCTTGTAGCAATGTTCGGCGGAACTCCGGTAAGCCTTTTGAACTATGCGGAAAATTTTGTGCCGATTTATGTTATTTCAAACATATGGCAGGAGGTCGGCTGGGGTACAATAATCTACCTTGCGGCATTGACAAGCATCGACCGTCAGCTGTACGAGGCGGCTGAAATCGACGGAGCAGGCAAGTTTAAGCAGATGCTGCACGTTACTCTGCCGGGAATTGTTCCGACAATAATTATCATGCTTACAATGCGTATGGGACAGATGCTCAACGTCGGATACGAAAAGATTATTCTGCTTTACAATGATGCGGTAATGAGCCGTGCGGACGTTATTTCAACTTATGTCTACAGAAAGGGATTGATTGACCTTGACTGGAGCTTCAGTACAGCGGTCGGACTTTTCAATTCCGTCATCAATTTTGCATTGCTGATTTTTGTAAACGGTCTTAACAAACGTCTGCAGAGCAGCTCATTGTGGTAAAAATAAATCAAAATATATTTATATAAAAAGAAAGGAAAGAGAGAAATGAGAAAAAAGGTAAAAGGCTTTACAAAGGCTGCGCTGCTGCTTGCACTTTCCGGCGCAATGCTTCTGAGCGGCTGCGGCAAAAGCAATACGGCGGTTTCGGAAGATAACTTTAAGTTTGAAGGCTATCCGATGAAGTCTGAAGCGACACTGACTTATTTTATGGCGACAAACACAAACCTGACCTCCTTTGCAGAGAACTTCGGCGATACGGAAATTGCAAAGGAGCTGGAAAAGGAAACGGGAGTAAAGATAGAATATGTGCACCCGGCGGCAGGACAGGAGAAGCAAACGCTTGCACTTCATGCGGCATCAAACGATTTGCCCGATTTGGTGGAATATAACTGGTACGGCTATACCGGCGGACCTGCTCAGGCAATTAAGGAAAATCTGATTCTTCCGCTGAATGAATTGCTTGATAGCGGAGAAATGCCAAACCTTAAGGCATATCTCGACGAGCATCCTGACGTGGGCAAGGCGATTCAGACAGATGACGGTCAGTATTATGCGTTTCCTTTTGTCCGCGGAGCAGAAAAGCTTCTTGTTTCAACAGGTCCGATTATCCGTACGGACTGGCTTGACGAACTTGGACTAAAGCTTCCGCAGACTCTTGACGATATGGAAAACATACTTACCCAGTTTAAGGATAAAAAGGGTGCAACAGCGCCTCTGTCAACAGGCTATTTAAAGCAGACACTGGCAATGGCAGGCGGCTATCTTGATTTTTATGTTGCTGACGGAAAGACGGTAAAATACGGTGTTCTTGACGATAGCTATAAAAAGGCGGTCGAAACACTCCATAGCTGGTACGAAAAGGGACTCTTGGACAACGGCTTTGTGTCGATAGACAGTCAGACGCTGGATTCAAATATGCTCAACGGAAAAACCGGTGTAACCTATGCAGCCGGCGGCAGCGGACTCGGCAAATGGCTTGAATCAATGGACAAATCAGGCTCAGGCTATGACCTTGAGGGCTTCAGTCTTCCGTATGCCTCGATTATAGGCAACATTGACGCTCCTTATTACGGCGGCGGAAGCGTTGCAATATCCAAAAACTGCAAAAACCCTAAGCTGGCGGCAAGATATTTGGATTATGGCTACAGCAAAGAGGGACATATGCTTTATAACTTCGGAACAGAGGGCGTAAGCTATGAGATGGTTGACGGAGTACCCGTATACACGGACGAAATCAAAAACAATCCGGACGGTCTTACAATGCCGCAGGCAATGCTTAAATACTTCAGAGCGTCAAATGTCGGCCCGTTTGTCCAGGATGAAAAGTATATCGAGCAGTATTATGCAAGACCTCAGCAGCAGGCAGCTCTGGATGCATGGCTTGAAAGATACGATATAGAAGCGCCGATGATGTATCCCAAGGCAACAATGTCATCAGAGGAAAACAGCGAGTACAGCACGATTATGACAGAGGTTGACGCCGCTGTAAAGGAAAAGACAACTCAGTTTATTATAGGTACGCTTTCTATGGACAAATACGACAGCTTTATTGACGATATTAAAAAGCTGAAGGTTGAGCGCGCTGTAGAGCTTAAACAAGCAGCACTTGAACGCTATAACAAGAGATAACGGAGGTAAAGGATATGTCTTATACCTGCAATGGCAAAAGACCTGTCGGATATGCAGAAGAAATGATTGACGCATATATTGCGGACATTCCGGCGGAGGAGCTGCCGCCAAAGGGATGCTTTACTTATCATCAGGGAGTGTTCCTCTCCGGTGTGGAGCAGAATTATATGCGTGATGGCAGAAAGGAATATGCGGAATATATCGACCGGTACCTGGATGGGGTTTTAAACAGCGATAAAACCGCAAAACGCATTGACGGACATTTTTGGATTTCGCCGGCGTCGCTCGATTTCAGACAGGCAGGAAACCTCCTGTTTCGCAAATACCGCGAAACAGGAGATAAGGCTTATCTGGATTCCATTGCAGAGCTGACAGAAAGTCTGAGGGATTTCCCCAAAAACTCATTCGGCGGCTTCTGGCATATGCAGTCACAGCCAAATCAGATGTGGCTGGACGGCTTGTATATGGTCGGCCCGCTGTGTGCAAGATATGCACAGCTGAGCGGCAAGCGTGAGTTCGGAGAGCTTGCGCTTAAACAGGCGGTTCTTATGTATGAGCATATGAGTGATCCTAAGGACGGCTTGCTGTTCCACGGCTGGGATGATACCAAAACTGCCGAATGGGCAGATAAAAAGACCGGTCTGTCCTCTGAAAAATGGGGCAGAGCGCTCGGATGGTTCACCGTGGCATCGCTTGATATTGCAGAAACGCTTGGGGACGGATATGCCGATACGGCAAAGGTAAAGGAAAACCTCAGAAAGACACTGTGCTCGCTTCTTAAGGTGCAGGACAGCAGCGGCTTTTGGTATCAGGTTATTGACAAGCCGGGGGCAGAGGGAAACTGGCGCGAAACCTCATGCACATGCCTGATAGCGTATTCAATGGCTAAGGCATACCGTCTTGGAATTATGGACAGCCGCGCGGAGGAATCGGCAAAGCGTGCGTTTGAGGGCGTGACAGGCAGTCTTGGAAGGACAGAGGACGGCAAGCCTGTTTTAAATGGGATTTGTGTCGGAACCTGTATTGACGAGGGTACCTATGAGCATTATATCAACCGCGAAACCTGTGCAAATGACCCCCACGGGAGCGGTGCGTATCTTCTGATGTGTGCGGAGATGGACCGTATTTAATTTGCGGAATAAGTAGTAAAAGAAAGGTGAGAAATATGTTAAAAAGAGTTTTGGCGGTAATGACTGCAGCGGCTGTGACGCTGTCATGCATGATATGCGGTTCATTTTCAGCATCCGCCGCTGCCGAAAATGTGTATTCCGAGGATTTCTCGAATGAGAAGTTTACGGCAGATGAAAAAATTGCCGGCGTTAAAGACGGCGCGGCTATAACACCGCTGAATGTAAACAATGGAACATGGAAATGGACGAGTACCAATACAAATCCGGCAGCAACCACCAACAAGGCAGTGTTTACAGCTGTCTCGGATAACGGAAACATGGCTGCGAAATATGAGCATACATTAAAAAACAGCAGTAATTCGACCAATAATGAGCGTTACGGTGTGGTTTTTGACAATGCTTTGGAGGGTGATGTCAGCATATCCTTTAAGCTGAAAAAGAGCGGCAGCAATTCGCCGAATGTGTATATATTTGTAGGCGATGACGGAACAAAGGATTCAACAAATTATCCTCTGAACAAAAACAATGGAGGTAACACTACCTGGGGTGCAGCGCTGTTTAAGCTGATACAGGGAGCTTCAAGTGTATCGGGAGCATATTATCCTGCAGCAGTAAGTGGTGCAGGGATTTTCAGAACCGGTACAATTCCGGGCAGTGATAAGGGCGACGCTTCTATTGCCAACACTCTGTCTGAAAGCGAATGGTCTGAATACAGTATTTCAATCAATACATATACAGGCAAAACGTCTTTTACATGCGGCGAAACTACAAAGGCGTTTGATGCATGCACAGGCGGAATAGGCGCAAAGGTTGGTTCTTTCTATTTTTATATAGAAAGAAATGGCGCTGAGAGTGCTTTCCTTATAGATGACATAACAGTTAAGCAGAACAATATTGAAAAGCTGACATTTGCAGAGGTTACGGGAGAGAGTGACAATACAGTTTCAGCAAATATACTTTCGGTGACATTCAACGGACTTGGCGCAAGCTGGACTGTAAAATGGAGCGGCGAAAATGTTTCGGAGGATGGAACGGTTACACACGGCAAAACAGCTGTGACAACAGATCTTAAAGCGTCGTTTTATAACGGAACAGAGCTTGTAGGCGAAAAAACTTTCAGCGGTATAACCATAACCGCCTTTGATGCACTTGCGTCAATAGATTTTAATGCAATCAAGGGGAGCAATACAGAGCAGGGAGCAATAACCTCAGACCTGACCTTGCCTGCGTCGGTTGAAAACGGCAGCGACAGCTATCCGATAACGTGGTCAAGCTCAAATCCTGATGTGGTTTCGGCCTCCGGCAAGGTGGTTCGTACTGCATTTGACGCACCGGTTCTTTTGACGGCGGAATGTGACGGCGAAAAAAAGGGTATTCTTGTAAACGTTGCGGCAGAGCGCAAGGATATGTATTTTGAGGAATATATGACAAGCGCGGCAATGCCGGATAAGTTCAGCACATGGAGTAAAGATGCAACTGATACATGGACGGTACAGGCTTCAAGCTCAACAGATCTTGAGGTTCCGTCTGTAGCTGCAGATCCGACTGATAAAGTAAATAAAGTGCTTGAAATAAAGAAAATCGGAACAAGAGATACAAGTGCAGGAGTATTAACAAATGCACAAAGCGGACTGTATCACAAGGCGGCATCCTATACAAGCAATGCTGATGTGCAGTATGTGAGCCTTGATATATACCCGACGGAAACAACGCCAAGAACAGAAATCCGTGTTATTGATACAGACGGCACACGTATTGCCGGAATCTGTTATAGTAAGCAGAGCCTGTCAGCATTCAGCGGCAGCAATTCGACTGCATTTGAGGATGTTCAGTCGGCAAATAATTCATTGACCGTAAATGAATGGGCAAATATAACATTAAAGCTTGATTATGCAGCCAATTATTTTGAAACTTATCTGAACGGGAACTATGTCGGCAAATATGCATTAAACAGTGCGAATAAAAATGTCGGTTATGTTTTTCTGGGTATGGAGCGAAACGAAAAAAATCCTGATACCAATTCTGCATTTACTGCTGAAAATCCCGGTTATGTATATTTTGATAATATAACGATTCGCACCGCCGCAAGTGAGGAAAACGGCATATATGAGGTTGTGTCATATGAAAACGGCGTTTTAAAGCTTCGCAAAATTGTAAATACCGATAAAAACACAATGGTGATTGCGGCAGCATACAGCGGAGAAATGCTTGCCGGCGCAAAAGTGAAATTGCTCGGCAGCGGTAAGACACAGCCGTCCATTATCACGATTGAGGATTTTGCAGTGACCGGCGACCTCGTTAAAATTTTCAACTGGGATGCAGAGACACTCACACCCATTGGAAACGGCGTTTTAAAACAGTAAGAATACCGCCGCGGTCTTGAAAGACCGGTAAGGTCATTCGGCAAAAAAGGCACCGATTAAAAACAGCCCGAAAATGACGAACAAACGTCATTTTCGGGCTGTTTTGTTTTTTTAAATATTACAACAGATATTACAATATTACTGAAAAAAGATAAAAGCAGTTGAGATAAACTTTATGTCGCGCGATTTTGGAACAAATCAACGAATGCTCAAATCGACAAAACAATAATCGTCATTCCACTTGTTTTTGTGAACTTGCGGCAACGGTGTACAAAAAATAACTCATGGTATGTTTTATGATAAAATCATATCGTGAGTTATTTTTTTAGGAGATGTGATAATATGAAAAAATATATAAAAACATATGTCAATGCCGGAAAAACAGGAACATCGGTCGCAGATATGATGAAACCGTATATGAGCGAGTGCGGCTTGTACACCATTGCGGGAAGACCTGCAATAGGAAAAAGATTTATAGTAAAAAAGTTTGCCCATGAGATGATGGAATCACATCATAAAACGGTGGCGTATTTGGCAAGCAGATACATGAGCAAGCGCGAGTTGAAAGAACTGAGAAAGGAGTTTACTTACTTTTTTTATGAACCCTATCTCTATGCCGAGAGGGTTGAGGAGATCATAAAAGAAACGGACGCGGATATTTTCATCATTGATTGCTACCAATATATGAACAGGGAGCATATGGATTGCGCTGCGTCACTTGGAACGACCGCGTGGATGTACGAAAAACAAATTTTTGCTCTTTCCGGTGTGTCGAGAAAACCCGATTCCAGAAAAAACAAACGTCCAATCCGAGGGGATATGACAAAAAAGCTATGCGACGGTTTGTGGCGGGCATCGAACGCGGTATTCTTTTTATACCGCGATGCTTATTATTTCGATACAGAAGGCGATGATAGCATTGAAAAAAGCGGACTGGAACTGATTGTTGCCAAGGATGTGCAAAAAAATGCACATCCGATATTGTAAACTAAAAACAAATATGGTATCATGATCGTAAAGTAAAGTTACAGGAAGTGATCGCATGTACACAATACCGCCAAAGAAAATGGTTATTATCAACATTCTTGACATCCTAAAAAAATATTCCGATATGGATCATCGCCTCACACAGACGCAGATCATGGATATTTTGAAAAAAGAGTACTACATGGACGTTGACCGGCGGACGGTAAAGAGAAATTTGATGAACCTTTTGGATTTTGATTTCGGAATCGATTATACCGAGATTGTCAAGAAGAATGAAAAGGGCGAAGATACACCGATTTGTACCGATTGGTACATAACAAGGCAGTTTGACGATTCCGAACTTCGGCTTTTGATCGACAGTGTCCTTTTTTCAAAAACCATACCGCACAACCAGGGCAAAAAGCTGATTGAAAAACTGAAAGGACTATCCAATGTTTACTTTGATAAAAAGGTGGGGCATATCTGCAGTCTCCCGGAGAATGGACCGGAAAACAAGGAACTGTTCTATACCATCGATGTTTTAGATGAAGCGATTGCAAAAGGCAAAAAGGTTTCGTTCATGTATAACTCCTACAGCGCGGATAAAAAACTGCACCCAAAGCGGGAAAATGCGTACATCATCAATCCTTATCAGATGGTGGCAACCAACGGAAGATATTATCTGATTTGCAACTATGACAAGTACGACAGCCTTTCTAACTATCGGATTGACAGGATTACCGGGATTAGAATACTTGACGAAAAACGAAAGCCGGTCAGAGCCTTAAAAGAAGGCGAGATCAACCTGCCAAGGCATATGGCAGAGCATTTGTATATGTTCGCCGGCGAGAGCATAAGGACGAAATTCAAGGCAAAAGACTATATTATCGATCAAATCATCGATTGGTTCGGCTTGGAACCGAGAATCACAAAGGTGAACAATGATGAATGCATGGTTGAGGTCGTTGTAAATGAAGAAGCATTTTTCTGCTGGGCGATGCAATACGGACTCCACATTGAGGTGCTGGAACCCTTATCGATGAGAGCGCGGATCAAAGATGCCGTCAGAGAATTAAATGACAAGTATGCCGATTGATTTGATGCGCTGTTTTTTGCACATTGCTTGCGCTATTCTATTACCTGAAACAGAGTGAACGGAGGTTTTTTATGTCTGAGATGAAAAAAGAAAAAACAAATTTGATCGAAAAGCTGTTTTTTAAGTGGCGGCAGCAGCAAAATGAAGAATCTGATGAAGAATATAAAAAGTACGGTGCAGGGGAGATCCCCAAAAACGCTTTTTTGCCGGACGGTATTGTCGATGA
>ERZ1026780.837-NODE-837-length-22359-cov-6.655353_pt1 | contig 22359 bp, 21 predicted proteins | sample MGYA00380126_ERZ1026780 | MGnify/ENA primary metagenome ERZ1026780 (study PRJEB33269, sample SAMEA4719762) | human gut metagenome | biome: human-associated habitat; feature: organic feature; material: feces | place: Cameroon | collected 2013-10 ... | reverse complement strand
CGTCAAGCGCATCCACGGCAACAAGCAAGTGGTGGTGGAGCTCGAAGGGCTCGGTGGCGTCACCATCCATTTCGTACCCAAAAACTTCATGATGCGCAGCGAGTAGTAGCCCGCACCGCATCCCCAACCACCCCTATAGCCCATGACACGCGACGAACGCTGGAACCAGATGTGGGACGCCGAGATGCTCTTCCTCAAGGAGAACAAGCGGCGCCCGTCCAAGTACAAGCCCGAGGAGCACGACCTCCGCAACTGGGTGAAATACAATGTCAAGCGCATGCGCAGTGGACAGATGCCCGCCAACCGCCTCGAGCGCATGCAGCAACTGCTCGACGAGGGCGAGCGCCTGCGCCGCGTCAACCAGCACGTCTACACCCATCCCGAGACCCAGAGTCTCATCGACACACCTAACACCTAAATACCTCATTCCATGGCTTATCCATACGACTACCTCATCGTGGGCTCTGGCCTCTTCGGTGCCACCTTCGCCCACTTCGCCCATAAGCGAGGCGCCCGCTGCCTCGTCATCGACAAGCGCCCACACCTCGGCGGCAACGTCTATTGCCAGGATGTGGAGGGCATCCACGTCCACCAGTACGGCGCCCATATCTTCCACACCTCCAACAAGCGCGTGTGGGACTTCGTCAACAGCATCGTGCCCTTCAACCGTTACACCAACTCGCCCGTGGCCAACTATCAGGGACGGCTCTACAACCTGCCGTTCAACATGAACACCTTCTACCAGATGTGGGGCGTGGTAACCCCCGAGCAGGCCGCTGCCAAGATCGAGGAGCAGCGCGCCAAGGCCCTGGCGAAGATGCGCGCCGAGGGAGCCACCGAGCCGCGCAACCTCGAGGAGCAGGCCCTCACGCTCATCGGCCGCGACATCTATGAGCGCCTCATCAAGGGCTACACCGAGAAGCAGTGGGGGCGCCAGTGCACCGAACTGCCCGCCTTCATCATCAAGCGACTGCCCGTGCGGTTGGTCTACGACAACAACTATTTCAACGACCTCTACCAAGGCATTCCCGTGGGAGGCTACAACCGCCTCATCGACGGACTGCTTGAGGGCGTCGACACCCGCACCAACACCGATTTCTTCGACGACCGCGCCCACTGGGAGCAGATGGCGCCGAAGATCGTCTACACCGGCCAGCTCGACGAGTTCTTCCAGTATCGTTACGGCCACCTCAACTTCCGCACCGTGCGCTTCGAGACCGAGGTGAAGCCGCAGCCCAACTACCAAGGCAACGCCGTGGTAAACTACACCGATGCCGCCGTGCCCTACACCCGCATCATCGAGCACAAGCACTTCGAACAGTTCGGCCAGCAGGTCTACGACAACCCCCACACCGTCATCAGCCGCGAGTACAGCACCGAGTGGCAGCCCGGCATGGAGCCCTACTACCCCGTCAACGACGAGCCCAACAACGCCCTGGCCGACCGTTACCGCGCCTTGGCCGCCACCCTCTCACCCTCCGTCATCTTCGGTGGCCGCCTCGCCGAATACAAATACTACGACATGGCTCCCATCATCGAAAAGGTCATGGGGATGTGGGGGTAAGTAAAAAAGTTTAAGCACAAATCTTCTTGACGTTTAGCCTTCATTCTCGGTCTAACGACCGATTGGAGGTTAATCATATTAAAAGCTATATAGTATGGCAAAACTTGAAATATTCATTGCGGCGCATAAGCCATGCGAGAAATTCGGCGACGATGCTTACCGGCTTCTTCACGTGGGGGCAGCAAGGCATCCCGACGTACATATCGACGGCGCTGTTAAAGATGACGACGGTCCCGACAACATATCATTGAAGAATGATACCTATTGTGAGTTGACCGCATTGTATCATATATGGAAAAACATTCACGACGTCGATTACACTGGATTATGCCATTATAGGAGATTCTTCGTAAGAAAGGACACAATTGCCAAGAATCCCAATGACATTATCCTTAGTCAGCAGGAACTTCTGACTCTGTTAAACGATTACGACGTCATTATGGCAACGCCAACTCCAAAGACTTACGGAACTGGAGGATTTATTACGAACCCACTCGATTTGCCCGAGCAGTTCTTTTATCGTTGTATCTTGCCGTCTATCAAGGCGCTTTACCCCGAGTATGCTGACGCTTACGCGCAGGAGTTCTTCATCCCACAGTTGTCATGTTTCAACATGATGATCTGCAGCAAGGCGCTCTTTGATCAGTATTGTGAATGGCTTTTTGCCATTCTCTTTGATGCGGAAAAGCGATGGAACGAATGGGGGATAGGTGTTGCGCCTCGTGAAATGGGGTATATTTCAGAGTTCTTGCTCAACACATGGGTACGCCATCAAGGCCTCAAGGTTTGTCACAAACCCGTTTACTTGATTGAGGATAGCAACAAACTGGGCTTTAAGGTGCATTACACCTTAAGTAAATTAGGATTGGGATGCCTGAACCCTGTGGCTGATAAAGTTTATGGTAAACTAAAGGGAAAGAAGAGCTGATGCCTTGCCATAACTAAACATCTATCAATTAGTAAATCAAGAATGCAGCAGTATGTTTCCGTTTCCAAAAAGTAGTTGGGACTAGTTTGCGATTTTTGTTAATTCAATGAGTATGCCTACGACTCGCATTTTCTATCTTGATGCTCTTAAGGCCTTCGCTATGTTGTTAGTGGTAATGGGGCATATAGATTACCTATGGTCAAACCATGGCGTTGCAACCATTTATCTCCCAATTTTATTTGTGTTCCACATGCCATTGTTCATGGCGTTAAGTGGCTATGTTACCAATGTGGAGAAGTTCAAGTTGGCTAAAAGAGCAAAATTACTGATACCATTCTTTGTGTTTGGATTTGTTTTTATGGCTATTAATCATGTGACCTTTATAGAATTGATTAAGCCAGAAGCCAAATTCGGTTGGTTCCTCTATGTTTTGTTTGCTTTTTGTTTCTTTTTAGCATTGATAAGGGCTAGCAAACGAAACCTGTATGGCGGGATGGTCATAGTCGAAATAGTATTGATGGGACTGCATTTTTGTTTGCATCGAACCACTCTTGGCACTACATTGTCTACGGACCACATGTTCCAGCTATGGCCATTCTTCTGTTTGGGAATTGTCCTAAGAAGAGGCCTGTTCTCGTATATACTTAAAAATAAAATACAGATATCCCTTATTGGCGTTTCCGTGATATTGATTATTTGTGGAGCGAAATGTATATTGGGGATTACAGGAACTTTAGATATTTATTGTAATGATCTAATGTCACTTTTTATTGTTCCCCTTTTCTTCCTTTTGTTCCACGAATTGCAACGCTGGATGAAAGATAGAAATAGCAAGGTGAAAAGTGTTGTGAAACGATCTGTGCAGTTGATTGGTGTGAACACTCTGCAGATTTATGTTTTGCAGTATTTCTCTTTTAGATTGTTTGATTATTTATCCAATAACACCTTGTCGCAATTTACCTTAAACAACGAATGGCTGATGAGCCCCTTGATAGCATTAGTTCACTGCTATTTATGTGTGCTTGCGACAATTGTGATAAATAAACTAAACCTTGGGTTTGTTTTTGGAAGGTAAGTTTGGTTAACATGCCTATTAAGATATGTCAAAGGTGTATATGACATTAAAAGATCAAAAGGATAAATAATGGCCGAAGTTCACGATACCAAGCGCATCGCAAAAAACACGTTCTTTATGTACATCCGTATGTTTGTGATGATGCTGGTGAGTCTTTATACGAGCCGCGTCATTCTGAACGTGCTGGGTGTGGAGGACTATGGTACCTACAATGTTGTGGGTGGCGTGGTCAGCATGTTTACGTTGTTGACCGCATCCATGTCGGCCTCCATCAGTCGTTACCTCACCTTCTCCTTGGGCAAGGGCGATTATGAGACATTGCGGCGCGTGTTCAGCGTGTCTGTTGAGGTGCAGATAGCCATGGCTGTGGTCATCGTCTTGGCCGTTGAGGCTGTTGGTGTGTGGTTCCTCAATACCCAGATGAAGATACCGCCCGAGCGTATGGTGGCAGCCAACTGGGTGATGCAGTGCTCGCTCATCTCGTTTGTTGTAGGTCTGCTGATGGTGCCCTACAACGCGTCGATCATCTCGCATGAGCGGATGAACATCTATGCGTATATCAGCATTTGGGATGCCGTCATGAAGTTGGTTATTGTCTATGCCCTATACATTTCGCCCTTCGATAAGTTGAAATCGTACGCCGTTTTGCTGCTCATCGTGTCATCCCTAACCACGGTTATCTATTGGGTTTACTGCTTGCGCAACTTCGAGGAGTGTCGTTTCCAGATTGTTAAGGATAAACGACTGGTGAAAGAAATGGCGAGCTTCGCAGGTTGGGGCATGTTGGGCGATGGCGCATGGATGCTCAACACGCAGGGTGTCAACATCCTCATGAACATCTTTTTTGGCGTGGTGCTCAATGCCGCGCGAGGCGTCGCTACAACGGTCGATAATGTGGTGCAGGGCTTTGTGCGCAATTTCATGGTGGCGCTCAACCCGCAGATTACCAAGAGTTATGCCTCGGGCGACTACGAGTATATGCACCGCCTCATCTTCATGGGCTCGAAATACTCCTATTTCCTCATGCTGTTTTTCTTCGTTCCTATCAGCTTGGAAACACGCACCATCCTCACCCTGTGGCTTAAGATCGTGCCCGATTATGCGGTTGTCTTCACCCAGTTGACGCTCATGTCCACCATGTGTATGACATTGGGTAATACTATGGTTCCCGCCGTTCAAGCTACTGGTAAAATTCGTAATTACACATTAGTTATGGGCTTGATGGCCCTGTCTAATTTCCCATTGACTTGGATTGCCTTTGCAATAGGTGCTTCACCCGTTTGTGCTTATGTGATATATTTGCTCATATTCTTCAGTATGGTTTTTGTTCGATTATTCATAGTTAAGAACCTGATTCATCTGTCTATATGGGCATTTGTCACAAACGTGTTGCTAAAAGCTTTGTGGGTGACAGTGCTTGCATTTGTCGCACCTGCTGCCATTTGCTTCCTTCAGCCCGATTCCTTCCTTCGCTTGCTTGAGGTCTGTGGAGTGAGTGTCGTGTGTTCGTTGGTTGCCATTTATTTGGCAGGAATGAATGAATTTGAGCGAAATTATGTAAAGGGCATTGTTGCCAAAAGATTTCCTGGGTTAGCTAAATATTATAGATGAGTATTACTGTCGAAAACACCTCGATAAGTTGTGGACATAATGCCCAAGTATCTATAGCGAAGGGCCTTGGTATTATTTTGATGGTCATGGGCCATGCTGGTTGCCCAGAATATTTGCACGATTTTATCTATCTGTTCCACATGCCCTTGTTCTTTTTCCTTTCTGCTTATTTCTTCCGAGATGCAAAGGTGGTGGATAGTGCGGGGCAATATGTGGTGCGAAAGTTTAAAAACCTGTATTGGCCCTACATCAAGTGGAGCATCATCTTTTTGTTGTTGCATAATTTGTTCTATCAAATAGGCTTTTACGACAACAACCTGTCGTGGCAGGAACTGTTCGTCAACGTGAAACGTTCTGTTCGTGGAATGTGGCAGGGGGAACGTATGCTGGGAGCCTATTGGTTTTTGATAAGCCTGTTTTGGGAGAGTTTGTTGTTTGGACTCATTATTTGGGTAAAGCACAAAACGAAGTTTCGCTACTTTGATTTAATTGCGGTAGTTCTTCTGTTTTTGGTGGGCTATTATGCGCCGATAGACCTTTTGGTTAATCGGGAAATGGTCATATTACCTATCTTTTATTTAGGCTATTGGGCAGGAACACATAAAATGGATTTCTCATTCAGAAGATCTCATTTGTTGATAGCGTTATTGGTATGCCTGCCTTTGTTGTGCTATTTTGCAACTTTTATGAAAGTTGTTGTAGCTCAAGGTGAGTTTTGTAATCCAATACTCTTCTTTGTAGGATCCCTGGCGGGAATTTATCTTATTATTATATTAAGCGGCCTGATCAAGTCGTTGCGAGTTGGCAGGTGGCTCGACCAAGTTGGGGGGGGTACAATGACTATTCTTACGTTCCATTACCTGTTTTTCAAGCTATTAACGTTGTTGTTAGTTTGGGTGGGAACATTCCCTAAAGAGTCCTTGCTCCAATGGCATGCTCCATGTGGTTACGGATATGAATATCTTTGGTGGCTTTACACCATGGTGGGCGTATTGGGCCCCATTGCTTGTCGAGAGTTAATGAAGAGAATTACTACAAAAACCATTCATAGATGAACCCATTTCTTTCAATCATAATACCTGTTTATAATGGTTCGCTTTATTTAAGGGAAACCATCGAAAGTGTGCTTTGCCAGCCCTGTAACGATTTTGAATTGTTGCTGATGGATGACGGAAGTACGGATGGCTCCCTTGAGATATGCCAATCCTACGTGGACGACCGAGTCAAGGTGTTTTCTCATGCCAACTGTGGTGTGTCGTTGACGAGGAACGAAGGCATGGAACGATCCGGTGGACAATGGATCATTTTTTGCGACCAAGATGATGCCATGCGCAAGGACTTCTATACATCAGAGCGTAAGGCGCAGATGCAAGAGTTCCTGCAACGCGGTGTGGAATTGATTGTTCCTGGCGCATGGTGGTGCGATGCCCAGTTGCGCTATGGAACTCGTCGGTTTATAGAAAAGGAAACCAAGTGTTCCGGCATTTATGAAGGTCGAAACGATGCTTTGTCGTGGGACCATATGCTTACTTTCAACATGTGCCTTTATGCTCGTTCGCTCTTCTTTAACGCCGATGGAAGCGCTACGCCCGTGCGGTTCTTCGCTCTTCCCAAAGATGTGGAAACCACATTCCGCCACATGGCGTTGTATGCCGCGCGCAAGATACTTTTCTCTGACGAGTACGCTTTCTGTCTGCGCCGATGCAATGAGGAAAGCGTCAGCTCCACTTGGAATTGGATGAAAGTGTATCCTGTGGTATTTGATGCTTATGCCCGCCTTATCAATTGGCACCGCACCTTCTATCCAGAAGATAGGCAGGCCATTGAAGGCGCTGAAAAGACATTGCTTCGCCGCATGTCATTTACTGTTGACGAGGTGGGAAGAAACCAATGGAATTTGACAGAGGTCAGACAGCTGATAAACGATTACGTCGGTGAGTCTGCACCCTGGGCACATCTGTTGGATAAATATTCAGACGATGGACAACTTCTTCGGAGATTGTTGTCTGAGCCAGAAAAAGTTGCGGCATATTATCATGTCTCTTTTATAAGGAGAAAAGCTAGACAAAGCCGTGATATTTTTGAAATGTTATTTTGCAAGAATAAAGATGTAGAAGTTATTCTTGGTAAATTGTTGTAGAATTTAAGATAAGGATGAAACCCATATTGACTGTATTCACGCCTACCTACAATAGAGCATATTCGTTACCTGCTTTATATAATAGTTTGATAAGGCAGACGGATAAGCGCTTTGTATGGATGGTTGTAGACGATGGATCCACGGACAACACCCGTAATCTTATCGAAAAATGGCAAGGAGAAAGATTGCTTAACATTGAGTATGTATATCAAAGTAATCAAGGAAAAATGATAGCGCATAATCACGCGGCCTCTCTTTGCACGACCGAGTTGTTTGTTTGTTTGGATTCTGATGACTGGATGACAGATACAGCTGTCGAGGACATTCTGTCGTTTTGGATAGAGCACAACGCTGATAGGAGTGACCTTATAGGAGTCATTTCACCTAAAATTATAGTAGACGATACTCATGCTGTATTAAGGAAACCTTCTATACCTAAGGGGCTTCAGTATGCTACTGGGCAAGGGCTGTACCAAGCAGGTTATCAGGGGGAGACAGCTATGGTGTTTCGTAGTTCCATCTTAAAAGAATATCCTTTTCCTGTTCAAGATAGTGAAAAGTTCATTTCCGAAATAGCAGCTTATGATAAGATGGATGAGCGCTATGTGTATGCAATGTTGGATAAACCAGTGATGGTTTGCATGTATCGACCAGATGGGTACTCTAACAATCAATTGCGTATTTATGTAAATAATCCCAAGGGGGTGATATTTGTGTTGCAACAACGTAATAATCACATTAACCGTTTCTCACCGACCTTGACTCGAAAATACATTGCTTATTCTAGGATAGCTAACTATTCATGGAAAAAAATACTAAAAGAAGCATATAATCCTTTTTTGTGTTTTCTCATGATTCCATTTGGCCTTTATGAGAAAAAGCAAATAATTGCTTCGGTAAAAAGAACATAATATAAGAAAAATATGATACCTAAAGTCATTCATTATTGTTGGTTTGGCAGGGGGAAAATGCCTCCATTAGCATTAAACTGTATAGCTTCGTGGAAAAAGTATTGCCCTGATTTCCAAATTAAAGAGTGGAATGAAGATAATTTTGATTTAGACTTGTTCCCTTATGCACGCGAAGCATATGATAACAAAAAGTTCGCTTTTGTCACAGATGTAGTGCGTTTGTATGCCTTGTTCCATGAAGGCGGAGTTTATATGGATACGGATGTTGAAGTGATTAAACCATTGGATAAGTTCTTGGTTCACCATGCCTTCTCCGGTTTCGAGAACCTTAAGGAAGTTCCTACTGGCATCATGGCTAGTGAGAAAGGAGGTAAATGGGCTCAAGAAAATTTGGATTATTATGTGGGGCGTCATTTTTTGCTTCCTGATGGCCAACTTGACATTACCCCCAATGTGAAGACTATTACGCGTTTGTTGCTCCCTTATGGACTCAAGCAGAATAATACTTTTCAAGACTTTCCAGGGTTGATAACCATGTATCCTAAAGATTATTTCTGTCCCAAAAGCCCTGATACAGGAGAGATTATCTTGACGAACAACACTTGCACCATTCATCATTTCAATGGCTCATGGTGGCCGGACGGTGCGCGCTTTAAAAGAAAACTGATTGCTAAAGGTGTGCCTGCGCCATTAGCCTATGTTTTGTCACAGAGTATATACTTTCCCAAGCATGTAGTCCAGCATTTAGTAAATGGAACATTTTGGCAGCAAGTTAAAAAACACATGAAAATCCAGTAGCTTATGAAGAAAAAAATAATGCTCGTCTTTGGAACAAGACCAGAAGCCATAAAAATGGCCCCGTTAGTGAAAGCTTTCCAGTCTTATCCTCAAGATTTTGATACCATAGTATGTGTAACGGGTCAACATAGGGAAATGTTAGATCAGGTGTTGTCTATCTTTGATATTCGACCAGACTATGACTTGAATATCATGAAGCAAGGGCAGGATTTGTATGATGTGACATCAAAAGTACTGTTGGGAATGAGGAATGTGCTTAAAGAAGTGCAACCTCATGTGGTTCTTGTTCATGGAGATACTACAACTAGCACCGCGGCTGCTTTGGCGGCTTTTTATCAGCAGATCCCTGTTGGACATGTTGAGGCTGGCTTAAGGACGCATAACATTTATAGCCCTTGGCCAGAGGAGATGAATCGTCAGATAACGAGTCGCATAGCTTCCTATAATTTCTCTCCAACGACCTTGAGCCGGCAGAATCTTCTTGACGAGGGTGTGGTGGCGGATCGTATTTTTGTAACGGGCAATACCGTTATAGATGCCTTACACATGGTTGTAAACAAGATAAAATGCGACAATGGCTTATCCCAAATCTTGGAGAAGCAAATTTTTGCCCATGGATATGATATGGGTCGTATTTCCCAAGATAGACGTATGGTTCTTATTACAGGTCATCGTCGAGAGAATTTTGGAGAAGGGTTTATTCATATTTGTAAGGCGATTCAAACGCTCAGCCAACGTTTTCCTAATGTGGATTTTGTCTATCCTATGCATTTGAATCCTAATGTGCGAAAGCCCATTCATGAGGTTTTTGGTGAACAATTGGATGGGTTAGGTAATATGTTCTTCATAGAACCTTTAGAGTATGTTGAGTTTGTCTATCTGATGGATAAGTCCTCTATAGTTCTAACAGATAGTGGTGGTATACAAGAAGAGGCACCAGGATTAGGAAAACCTGTTCTTGTTATGAGAGACACTACGGAAAGACCAGAGGCTTTAGAGGCAGGAACTGTCAAATTGGTAGGTACTGATTACAACAAGATTGTCACCGAAGTGTCAATGCTCTTAGAAGATGATAATGCATATGAGAAGATGAGCAAGGCGGTTAATCCCTATGGTGACGGTATGGCTTGCGGAAGAATTGTTGCTGATTTTTTAAAATGAGGTATCTTTTAAGTAAACTAATTACAGTGTGGGTTCAAGTTAGAGACTTGTACCTTTTCTTGTTTCGTCGAGCTCTGATTCTTAATTCTTACGTTGATGATCATACTTGGCGGGGCATTCGACATCGTAATTGGGGTGACGACTTGAACTACTATTTTGTTAAGTTGATGACAGGTAGACCCGTTGTCTTTTATCATAATTTCAAAATAGCCCATTGGCTCCGTTTGAAAAATTATCTTTGCATTGGTACTTTGCTTGATGGATTGAATTACAAAAACGCACAAACAATAGTTTGGGGTAGTGGTTGCTCTGGTGCTAAACGAGCTTTGTCTGTTCCAAAGTCCGTTATGTCTGTTAGAGGCCGTATGACACGTGATTATCTGTTTGAACAAGGTGTTGATTGTCCAGAAGTATACGGAGATCCAGCATTGCTTCTGCCGATATTTTACAAACCCGTAGTTCAGAAAAAGCACAAAATGGGCGTAATCCCTCATGTTATAGATTATAAACATCACGTGGTAGAAGCGATCAGGGTTCAATATCCTGATGTCCTGATAATTGATTTAGCCAATTATGATTGTTGGACTGATGTGATTGACCAGATTTGCTCTTGTGAGATGATAGCCTCTAGTTCGCTACATGGCTTAATCGTTTCTGATGCCTATGGCATTCCTAATTGTTGGATTGAATTGGGTGGAAAATTAAGTGGGGGCTATTTTAAGTTTAAGGATTATGGTACAAGTGTAGGCCGTCAGTTAGAAAAACCATTGGTTTTGGATGATGTTAATAAATTGAATTTGCTAAAATCTGATATTACAAAGTGGGCTCCTCCTGTTTTTAATGCCCATGCTATATTGGCGGCTTGTCCTTTACCCATTAGTAAAAAGGTAGTTGCTGTATGAAGTGTCGTTTTGCATACTTTATGTTTAGCTATAAAAAGAAAACTACATGCCAGCAATATCTATCATAGTTCCCATTTACAACATGGAGCATTTGATGCGTCGCTGCATCGACTCCTTGTTGGCCCAGACCTTTACCGATTATGAGCTGCTACTCATCGATGATGGCTCCGAGGATGGTTCTTGGAGCATCTGCCAGGAATATGCGCGCAAGGATGCGCGCATTAGTATTTTCCATAAGGAGAATGGTGGTTTGAGCGATGCTCGCAATTATGGCTTAAGTAAGGCTATAGGCAAGTACACGATCTTCGCAGATCCCGATGATTGGGTAAGCCCAGAAGGTCTCGACCGCCTTTATGCTACGGCAGAGCGTGAACAGGCGGACATGACGATCTGTGACCTTTTTCGTGAGGATGAGTACAGTCGCCATTATGTGTGTCAGCGTCCACAATCGCTACAAGCGGAAGGGGTGCTTAAGGAATTGTTTGCCAACATACAGGGTTTTACCGTAAACAAGTTGATCCGTCGCGATGTGTACACACGGTTTGGCATCAGTTATCCTAAGGGCATTTACGGATGTGAGGACCAATACACCATGGCTGCGATTCTCCTGCATGACATTAAGATTGCTTACGAACCTGTGGCATTTTACCATTACATGTACAACAGTGCGTCGCTAACCCGCCACTATGATGAGCGCACTTATGAGATGGATATGCATGTGCTTGATATGTTTCGTGCGTTGTTGGAAGGAAATGCTGTGCAACCTATTGCGGTTAGGAGTAAGGAGAATGCCGCGTTTGCTCGTGCCTTTTGGAATGGGCGCGGCTATTATTCTTCAGCGGCATTTAAGCAACGCTTTGCGTCTTTTCAAGACCGAGTAAGTTCGCTGAACGAGATGACGGTCGTTAAGGGATGTATGGCTGCTGCTTGCCGTGGATGGTACCAGCCTGCCATTAAGACAGTGTTCTTCCTGTTTAAAGTCAAACAAATAATAAAACGCATAAAGTGTTTTGTTGCTTATAACGGAAAGGTATAGTAAAAATGATAATACTTATAGCTACTTGCGCTTTCGCGCTATTTTATGTTGCGTGTACTTACCTTTCTTCTTTGAAAGAAAAATGGCAAGAACGATACTTGGTTTTGTTTCTTTGCGTTTTTACCTTTTTGATAGGAACGCGTGTGGGGTGGCCGGATCAAGGTGTTTATCAAATAGCATTTAGCGAAGCCCCACTTCCATGGGAAATAAATTGGTTCGGAGAAATCTATGGCTATGCAGAGCATGGCTATTTATTGTTGGCCTCAATAGTAAAGTTGGCCTATAATAGTGCGACTTTCTATTTCTTAGCCATGGGCGGTCTCTCCATGCTTTTGCTATATAAAGGGTTGAAGATGTATTGCGCCATTCCTCTGTTGGGTTTATGCGATTATGCAGGGCGCTTCTTGTTGAATCGTGACTTTCAGCAGATGCGGTCTTCATTGGCTATTCTGCTTCTTATTTTAGCTATCAAACTTATCCACGACCGCAAGTTGGTAGCATACATGTTGGTCGTCTTGCTTGCCTATCAGTTCCACCATTTGTCATTGATTGGAATTCCGCTGTATTTCCTATATAAAGTGCGCATTGGGCCAATTTCCATCATCGTTAGTATTGTAATGGCAATGTTGTTTTCTCAATTATTGGCAGGATCCATTTCTGGTGTAGTGGAAGACTATAGCCAAGACCTTAACTATGATACATACGTTCAAGATGAATTTGTAGAAGAGGCATTAGGATTGCGCAATCCTATGATCTATTTCCAAATAGCAATCTTGATGGTTTATACGTTTATGGAACCCATTCTTGCTTCTAAAGACAAGTTCTACCATTTGATGCGCTGGGCCTATTTCTATTCTACGTTGATATTGATATTCTTCTGCAATTATACAGCCCTTTCTGGACGTACATCCACCGTATTTGCTACGTGCGAGATGTTTATGTTGCCAAGTATTGCCATGGGGCTCGGAAAGGAAAAGAGATTCGTGTTTTATGTAATTGTGGGAGTAATATTGGTTTATTTCTTCTGGAGTAAGTATCGTTCAGTAATGATGATGCTTGGAGAGGTATAAATAATGGTCAGTACTCATTAAACGTATGAAAATAGTATTAGTGCAATCTCGCGTTTGTTTTGGCGGAGCCGAGCATGTGGGGGTGATGCTTGCCAACGCGCTCGCAGAATATCATGATGTGGTGTTGGCTACCAATACGCAACTGGAGGTGTCGTATGCGATCTCTGATAGCGTAAAGGTGCGCAATATATTCCCCTCAATTCCTCATGGCGTGAAGAAATGGACGGGGGCTATCCAGCAGTTGCGTAAGCTTTTCGTTCAGGAAAAGCCTGATGTGGCCATTGGCATCTTGTCTACTTGCTCCTTTATCTGCAAAGTGGCTGGTGTGGGACTCGGCATTCCTGTGGTTGCTACTGAGCACGATGCGTTTGAACGTCCCGAGAGTGCCCCGATGAGTCGTGGCAACGCCTTTTCCAAATTTTGGCTCAATCGTCTGTTTGATGTGGTTACGGTTCTTACGGAAGCAGACAAACAGGTGATTGGCAACCGATTGCGTCGGGTGGTGGTCATGTCCAATCCCTTATCTTTGCAACCGGCCACGGTGGAAGGCCGCAATGAGTTTAAAGATGCGGAAGGTAACACTTTTGCGAAGAAGCCGATCGTGTTGGCGGCAGGCCGCCTCGATTCCTGGCATTATAAAGGGTTCGACGTGTTGCTGGAGGCATGGGCGAAAGTGCTTGCACGGTGCAAGGAGAACATAGAAGCGGAAGGTTGGCGGCTTTGCATAGCAGGCAAAGACGAGGCGGATGGGTTAAGCCATTTGCAATCATTGGTTCGGAAATTGGAACTTGGCGATAGCGTGTCGTTCTTAGGCTTCCGCAAGGATATGGTGCGCTTGTACCAAGAGGCGTCGGTGTTTGCCCTGAGCTCACGCTGTGAAGGCTTCGGCTTGGTGTTGGTTGAGGCGATGAGCCAAGGGTGTGCTTGCGTGGCTACCGATTACAAGGGACGCCAGAAGGAAATATTTGGCGATGCCGAGTGTGGCTTGTTGTGTCCACCCGAAGATGCAGAGGCTTTGGCCGAGGCGCTGCAAAGCGTGATGACAGACGCCAAGTTGCGCCACCGACTCCAGAAAAAGGCCATAGAACGTTCCCGTTTCTTCATGCCATTACACATCGTCAAGCTGTGGGAACAACTCCTATCGGAGGTGGTTGCCGCAAGAAAGAAATAGATTTCGATAACAGTCAGTCTATGCGTATCGCACATATTATCAATCATTTAGGCGTGTCGGGAGTCAATCAGGTGGTTGCCGATTTGGTTTCTGTTTTCAACGCCCATGGGCACGAGTGCGTCATCTACTACCTAAAAGCATGTGATAGCCCTGCAAGTTATCCTTGCCCGGTTGTGCCTTTGGGCGGTTCAGCCTCCCTTCCCGAGCATTTTGATGTGATACACGCCCATGGCGTAGGCCCTATGTTGTATGTGATGAGGCATCGCCGTGCATTGGCAAAACGTACCGGAAATCAGGGCCGACCTCTGTTTGTTACGACGCTCCACTGCTATTGCTTCCAAGACCTGCCGAGCCTTTACGGATGGGCAAAGGGTGGCCTGATGGCCATGGCGTATCTGGCAAGTACATTGTGGCAGGATAGGGTGGTGTGCTTGTCGCAAGACATGATGCGCTATTATTCGCGGTGGATCCGTCGCCGTAAGTTACGGTATGTTTACAACACCCGTCTCTTGCCAAGCAAGCAGAATGTAGTCTTTAATCCGGGTGATGCTGCGCTTGTCGATCAATTGAAGTCGTGGCGCGCTCAAGGACATACTGTTATTGGCATGAACGGAGTCCTTATATATAGAAAAGGTGTTGATCTGATGCTTCGCGCTTTGCGCCTGTTGAATCAGGAGGATCGTCGTTTTCGCCTTGTGTTGGTGGGCGATGGGCAAGACCGAGGCGATTTTGAGAAGTTATGCCATTCGTTGGGGCTGAACGACGAGGTGTTGTTTGCGGGCCATCGAAAGGACGCCTACCGTTTCCTTCCTTATTACAACATTCTGGCGCTTCCCAGTCATTCGGAGGGGTTCCCCCTGAGTTTGTTGGAGGCTGCCGTTTATCAGAAAAAGGTTGTGGTCAGCGAGTTGCCCATCGTAAAGGAATGTTTTCGCTATCGTGACCCACGCGCTTCGGCAGGTAGGGAGGAAGTCGCTGCATTCAAGATCGATACGGATCAAGAGGCGACCGTTCTTCGTTTGGCTGAGGCTATCCGAAATGCCATGGCTGATGATGCTGTCGGTGTTCGCCTACGCCAGCGTTTCGATGAGGATTACTCGCCCGAGGTGTTTTACCAAAGGTATGAACGTATTTACGAAGGGGAGTAAGTTTTAGTTATGATACGAAGCATTGAGTTAAAAGCATTTGGTCCTATTGGGCATTTTGCTTTTGATGGATTGCAAAATATCAATTTGGTGATTGGCAGAAACGGTTCGGGTAAGACCTTTTTGCTTAAGGCTCTTTATGCTGCTCTGAAAAGCGTGGAGCAGCATCAGAGGGGCAAAGAACCGCGTTCGATCAAGCAGTTGCTCGCTGAGGCCTTGTATTGGACGTTTCAGGGACGCGAGCTGGGCAACTTGGTGAGAAAAGGAGAACCGACTCTGTCTTTTGTCATGCAGTCGGCGCAAGGCGAGCGATTGGCGTATTCCTTCGGCTCGAAGACGGTTTCAACCATTCAAAACCTGGAGTCGTCGTTCCTACCGACCGATGTGAATAGTGTGTTTATCCCAGCTAAGGAGATCCTCTCTATCCAAGATGTTATCTTGCGTTCGTATGAGGTGGACAAGTCTTTCGGCTTTGATAAGACATATGTGGATTTGGCCAAGGCGCTGAGCAAGACATTGAAAGGCCGCAATTTCAAGGAGTTCTCGGATGCGAGAAAAACGTTGACCGATGCTATTGGAGGGCGCTTGGAGTTTGATGATAACCTCAAGGAGTGGGTGTTTCGCGATGCAAAAAGACGCATTATAGAGATTAGCCTTACTTCTGAAGGAATTAAGCGACTTTCCATATTGGACCTGTTGTTGGGCAACCATTACCTGACACGTGAGTCGGTCGTGATTATCGATGAGGCGGAAGCCAACCTTCATCCCGCTTTGGTTTGTCAGTTTATGGAAATTCTCGTGAAGTTGGCAAAGGCGGGATTACAGATCTTCTTGTCGTCGCATTCTTATTTTGTCATTAAGAGCCTCTATGTGTTGGCCCACCAACATCGGGTGTCTATTCCCGTTTTGTCGTTTGGGGAGACGGAGGTCGCTGTGGGCGATTTGTTGCAAGGCATGCCCGATAATCCAATAGTGGAGGAGTCGATCAATATTTACAAGCAAGAACTGGCTTTGGACAGAAAGTTGATCGTTGAGAGTCAGGCGTAGCGTAAACAATAATTTGGATGTTAGAGAAAGATAATAATATGGATAAGGGACTGCGGTTTAGCGTGGCCATGTCGATCTATAAGAATGACGACCCGGGGTATTTGAGGACCGCCATTCGTAGCACGTATGAACAGACGTTGCCACCGTCGGAGGTGGTGATGGTGGGCGACGGTCCGTTGCCCGAGGCGTTGCTGGCGGTGGTGCGCGAGTTGGAAAGCACTTACCCCTCGTTGCGGTTCCTGCCACAGGAGGTGAACCGTGGGTTGGGCGAGGCGCTGCGCATCGCATGTGAGAACTGCCAGTACGACTACATCGCCCGCATGGACTCGGACGACATTTGCATGCCCGACCGCTTCGAGAAGCAGATGCGCGTGTTTGCCGACGATCCCGAGGTGGGCATGGTGGGCGGCATGATCACTGAGTTTGTGGGCGACCCGACAAACATCGTGGACCGCCGTATGTTGCCGCTCGACAACGCCGGCATCTACAAGATGATGCGTACGCGATGTGGCGTGAACCACGTGACGGTGATCTTGCGAAAGGCCGACCTCATGGCGGCGGGCAACTATAGCGGTCGGTTCCGGCAGGAGGACTTTTACCTCTGGGCACGACTGATGAAGAACCACGTGAAGATACGCAACATCGAGGATGTGGTGGTGAATGTGCGGTCGGGAGCCGACCAGTTTGCACGACGTGGCGGACTGACCTATTTCCGTGAGCACATGAAGGTGTTTCGCTATATGTACGACGAGCACCTGATTTCCTTGCCCTACTTGCTCATCAACTATGGCTTGCGGTTTGCGCAAGTGGCGTTTCCCACCCGACTGAGAACGTGGGTGTACCAAAACTTGCTACGTAGCAGTCATTGATGGCCGACGACCGCGCCCTTCCCGCCTTCACCCTTTTCACCATTACCTATCAGCGAACGGCTGAACTGGGAAGGCTCTTTGCGTCGCTATGTAGGCAGACGTGCAAGGAGTTTGTGTGGCTCATCGTGTCGGACGAGGTGAACGACGCTACCCGACAGGCTGTGGATCAATGGCGAGGGCAAGCCGATTTCGACATCTGCTATGTGGAGCTGACGCATGGGGGCAAGACGCGTGCCATGCGTGAGGGATTCCGCCATGTGCGAACGCCCCTGATGATCGACATCGACGACGACGACGAGTTGGTGCCGCATTGCGTGGCGGTGTTCAAGGAGGCGTGGCAAGCGGTGGAGCGCCAAGGGCGTGCCGACATCGGTATGATCAACGCCCTGTCGGTCGACGACGAGGGGCGAGTGGTGGGCCGCGTGGCCGCCCAGTCGGGTTGTGAGGACTCCGACTATATCACGATGGAGTGGACGCGAGGTTGCGCCGCCGAGTACATCATATCGCGAAGGACGGCAACGGTGGCCGACGCCGCCTTGTTCGACGACCGTGGCACGTGGCTGGCCGACCAAGTGGTGAACGTGCGCGAGAGCGTCTATTGGAACCGACTGGCCCGCAGGTGGAACACACGTTATCTCTACCAGCCGTTGCGCATCTACCACACGGCAGGGGCGTCGCGCCTCTCCGCACAACGCTTTGATCGACAGAAATGCGTTGACTATGCGTTCTCCAACTACGTAATGTTGCGTGAGCTGCGGGGGCGTTGGCACGAGAACTGCCGCACTACGCTGAAATATATGGCCGAATGGGTCTACTGCGTGCTTCGTGCACCATCGATCCTCGTCTCTCTGTTCGCCCGAAGAGAACACAGAAGCCATGCAGGGTGATTTTATCAAAAAACACTGATATCACCGATGCGCACGGATGGGTCTTTTCACGGATTCTTTACTCTTGCTCCGCTGCCTACTGCTTGGGTTTTGATGCGCCGCTGGCGCGACGGATGAGCACGGATTTTATCGCATGCGGAGAGTTGTATGCATGGGAGAATGCCACATGACGGGACCTGCTTGATATGCGTTCAAACAAGCACGCCCCGAAGGGGGCAGAAGTCCATAGCCCAGCGGCAAGCGAAGCGACGCCCTGGGTATAATGGGCCGTGTAGTTTGCGCCCTGTAAGGGCAAAAGTGCTGAAACAGAGCGTGCTATGTTTACTTTTGCCCCTACAGGGCGTAGCGTAACGTGGCGGTTTACCCAGGGTGTCGCTTCGCTTACCCTGGGCTGAGGAGGTCATTGGGCCTTCAGCCCGCTTGGGTTGACAGGACTATGCGCTATCATAGGCTTTTCAGCCCGCTTCGTTTAACAGGGATGAGGAGAGAGTCACACGACCTTGGTATGCGAAGAAATCCGTTTGGAATCCGTAGGCCCAGGGGCCATCAAAAAGAATAAGAAGGAATAACTGATCCGTGATGATGAACCTGTGTGCATCGGTGCGATCTGTGTTCCTTAGACCCTAAAGGTCATCGCCGTAGGCGGTGGACCTTCATGCAAAAATCCACATAAACCTTCTGTGGAAGGAATCGCGTATAGCCATTATAACAAGATATGCCTTCATTGTTGAAAACAATCAAGAACGCGTTGTGCCGACTGTTGCAGGCCCGATGGGCCGTGGCCTTTTGGGTTGACGGACGCCTCATGGTGGTGGGCAATCCCTACCGCGACCGTTGGTTTGCCGACCCTTTCATTGTCGACGCCGACGACAAGGTGATTACGTTGTTGGTGGAGGACTTCTCGTTGCAGACGTTGAAAGGCTCCATCTCCGAACTCACCATCGACCGCACAACATGGAAGATATGCCAACGCCGCCCCGTGTTGGAGGAACCCTTGCAGTTGAGCTTCCCCTATATTGTGCGTCGCGAGGGCGACCGGGTGTGGTTCATGCCCGAGAGCTCGCGCGCCAACCGCCTGTCGCTTTATTGCTACAACCGCACAGACGGCAGTTGTCGGCGTGAGCGCGACTTGGTGGCGGTCGACCTCTCCGATTCGATCATGCTGGATGGCTATGTGCTGGCCACGCAAGGCGAGGGGCTCAATGGCGACACGCTCCATCTCTACCGTAAGCAGGGAGAGAGCTATGTGGCCTCGCAACCCCTTGTGTTCAAGGAGCATGTGGCGCGCAACGCAGGCGCCGTATTCAAACATCAGGGCAAGCGCTACCGACCGGCGCAGGTGTGCAACGAATGGTATGGCGAGGCGCTTAGCATCCAAGAGATCACGGGCGAGGCGGGCCAATGGACCATGACCGAGGTGCGCCGCCTTACGCCTCCTCCAGGGTTCGAGGGATTGCACACATTGAACACCTACAACGACCTGTGGGTGACCGACCTGAAATATTATCCGCATCCGTGGCTATCCAAATGGGCCTACGTGATGATGGGACGAACCGACCTATGAGAATTGCCTACATCATTCCTTCGCTTTACCGCATGGCGCCCAACCGTGTGGTGCAACAACTGGTGGAGGGCATGATGGCCCGTGGCCATGAGTGCCACGTGCTCTATTTCGATCCCGTCACCACTGACGCCATGGCGTTTCCCTGTCCCGTGACGCGCATCAGTTTGCTGAGGGCCACCGACCTCACGGGCTACGACGTGGTGCACACGCATGGTCTTCGCCCCAACCTTTATGTTTGGATTCATGGCGTGCCGAGGGGCGTAAAGGCCGTGGCCACCATCCACTCGTATGTCTTCGAGGAGTTTCGCTTTATCTACGGACGGGTGTTGGGCTGGATCTTCGGCCACCTCTTTGTGCGCACGCTCAGTCGCCATGACAGGGTGGTGACGCTCAGTAGCGATGCGGTCGCCCATTATGCGCATTGGATTCGCCCATCACGCCTTACCTATTGTTATAATGGTGTGGAGGAACCGACGGTCGACGTACCGCTTGATGCCGACGACTGCCGTCGCATCCGTGAACACAAGGGCGATGGCGTATTGGTGGCCAACATCTGCTTCTTCGACAAGATCAAGGGGCTCGATGTGCTCATCCGCGCCCTGGCGTTGTTGCCAGCCCACTATCGGTTGCTGCTCATCGGCAACGGGGCTGAGGATGGAGCGTTGCAACAGTTGGCGCAACGTCTTTGCCCCGGCCGTGTGCTCTTCCTGGGGCGGCGCCCAAGGGCGTCGCGCTACCTCGCGCTGGTCGATGTGTTTGCGCAGACATCGTGGAGCGAGGGGTTCTGCTTGTCGATGGCTGAGGCCGCGCTGACCCACACACCCATCGTGTCGTCGGACATTCCCGGCATGCGCGAGAAGTATGGGGCCGACGAGGTGACGTATTTCCCCGCCGGCGACGCACCGGCGCTTGCCGCCGCCCTTCGTGAGGCGGTGGGCGATGAGGCGAAGGCTGATAGGGCCTATCGCAAGGTGGTGTCGCAGTTTGGGGTGGAACAAATGATTACTCGTTATGAAACGATTTACCAAGGCTGAACAACTCTTTTTGCATCTTTTCCGACGTGCGCTGTGGGCCGATGTGCCAACGACGCCCGAGGCGGAGGCACCGATGGCCGATGAGGCTACGTGGCTGAGGGTGGTCGACGTGGCGGTGGAGCAAACGTGCCAAGGACTTCTTGCCGACGCGTTGTCGCAGATGCCCACCGATCGCCGACCGTCGAAGCCCATCTATTTCTCCATGGTCAATATAACGGTCGAAGCCGAGGACCGCAACCGCAACATGAACCGTTGCCTGCATGGGCTCTTCCCTATGTTGGAGCGCCAAGGCATACCGGCTTGGCTGCTCAAGGGCCAGGGCTTGGCGCGATGTTATCCACAGCCGTTGCACCGCATGTCGGGCGATATCGATGTGCTTATTCCTACGGCTGAGGCGTTCGACCGTGCCGTGGAGCTGTTTGCCAAGCACTTGCCGGGCGACGGACTGGAGGAAGGGCATGAGCGCACATTCCATGTGGACGACATTGCCATTGAGTTGCATAGCCTGATCGTTACCGACCTCAACGGTCGCTTGCGCCGCAATTTTCCTGCGTGGTGCCAACAGCAGTTGGCGAAGCCACCCGTGATGTGGGACGACGTGGTGTTGCCGCCCGCATCGTTCAACGCCATTTTCGTATTTGTGCATCTGGCACGCCATTATGTGGGGGGCGGCATTGGCTTGCGCCAAGTGGCCGACTGGATGCGGTTCCTCTATGTGCATCGTGTCGGGGGCGACAGTCCACTGGACGTTGCCGAGCTGGAGCGCGACATCGAACATTTAGGTATCAAGCGTCTGTGGCAGGTGTTTGCCACTTTGGCCGTCGACTATTTGGGGTGCCCCGCCGAGGTTATGCCGCTTTACGACCCGCGTCATCATCGGGACGCCGCCAGGGTGTTGCGGTGCATCTTCGATGAGGGCAACTTTGGCCATCACGACGAAGCCATGCGTCATCGCCCCGACGGCTTTCTCTTGGGCAAGGCGTTCTCGTTCCTGGTTCAGGTGCGCCGCATGGTCCACAAGTTCCAACTCTTCCCTCGCGAAACGCTGTTCTGCTTCCCCATCCTCATCCGCGATGGCTTGGGAAGAATTGTAGGGCGAAAAGCCTAACCATATCTCATTTCTTGTTATTCGGGCTCACGCTATTCGAGCCTTCGCTATTCGCCGTCGATAACCTACGGTGACCCGTTCCTGTGGTTTGGGTCTACCGAACGAAGTCTCGTGTTCAAAAAAGACATAACGAAGTTCAACTCATCTGTGCAAATCTGAGAGATCTGTGGGAGGCAACTAAGCACCCCATGCGCTTGAAAAAGCAAGTGGGAGAATTCGCCCACGGATCGCACTCTAAGTTTGCAGAAGAATGCGACGCAGTCGCATAAACAACGAAATAATCAAGGTAAAACTATGATTGCTAAAGACAGTTTCGTACCTTTGTTGTAAAAAGGTAG
>ERZ1026780.833-NODE-833-length-22388-cov-4.329781_pt1 | contig 22388 bp, 19 predicted proteins | sample MGYA00380126_ERZ1026780 | MGnify/ENA primary metagenome ERZ1026780 (study PRJEB33269, sample SAMEA4719762) | human gut metagenome | biome: human-associated habitat; feature: organic feature; material: feces | place: Cameroon | collected 2013-10 ... | reverse complement strand
GTGGAGGACAGCCCCTTCTGCATGGGCCGTCAGACCATCGACGGCAAGGACTACCTGCTGATGAAGCCCATCCACGCCGATTTCGCCCTGCTGGGCGCTTACAAGTGCGATGAGTTCGGCAACTGCTGGTACAAGGGCACCATGCGCAACTTCAACGTTGTCATGGCCACCGCCGCCGACACCGTTATCGCTGAATGCGAGTACATCGTTCCCGTGGGAGACATCGAGCCCGAGAACGTCCACACCTATGGTATGTGCGTTGACTACATCGTGGAAGGAGAGAAGAAATAATGGAAAAGTCCGAGATCAAAGGCTTTATTGCCAAGCGCTGCGCCAAAGAGCTGAAAAACGGCGACGTGGTCAACCTGGGTATCGGTCTGCCCACCCTGATCCCCAACTACCTCCCCGAGGGCGTTGAGCTGATCATCCACGCTGAGCTGGGCATCGTCTCCGCAGGCAAGTCCCCCAAGGAAGGCGACGCCAACTACGATCCCTACCACGTTGTGGACGCCGGCGGCAGCCCCTCCTCCGTGGCTTACGGCGGCGGCTTCATCGACTCCGCCTCCAACTTCGGCCTGATCCGCGGCGGCCACGTGGACGCCTGCTTCCTGGGCGCTCTGGAAGTGGATGCCCAGGGCAACCTGGCCAACTGGATCATCCCCGGCAAGAAGATGCCCGGCATGGGCGGCGCCATGGATCTGTGCGTGGGCGCCAAGCATTGCATCGTCTGCATGGAGCATACGGCCAAGGGCAATCCCAAGCTGTTTGAGAAGTGCCATCTGCCCCTGACCGCTTCCCACTGCGTCAATAAGATCATCACCGAGATGTGCGTCATCGAAGTCACCGAAAACGGCTTCCTGATGACCGAGATCAACCCCGAGTTCACCGTGGAGCAGGTCAAGGCCGCCACCGCGGCTCCTCTGACGGTCTCCGGCAATCTGAAGAGCATGATCGATTGATCCTCAAAAAAACCAAACAGAAAGCAGATCGGAACAACTTCCGATCTGCTTTTTTCATTTTCATAATTTATAAAGGCCAGCGGCCCGTCGGCACTTCATAAAAAATCAGGGCTCCCGATTGGGAACCCTGATCAATGGAGCGGACTACGAGGCTCGAACTCGCTACCTCCACCTTGGCAAGGTGGCGCTCTACCAGATGAGCTAAGTCCGCATTCCTGACTGCCTTTTTATTATAGGCGAAGGGCGTCGGAAAGTCAAGAAAAAGTTTTATATTTTTCAAAAATCCCCAAAGAATGGAAATCAGGTGAACAGCAGCACCACGCCCACCGCCGCCGCGCACCAGCCCGCGTTCTGCAGCCGCCGCACCTGATAGGGCTCCCGGTCTCCATAGAGCCTGCCGCCGGCGGGAGAAAGCGCCAGAAGCACACCTGCCGCCAGAAAAAGAATGCCCACGAGCTTGCGTCCCATCGTATCGCTCCTTTCCCAATGATATTTCAGTTTATCACCTTTTCCGTCGGTGGTCAAGAAAAAGCAGGAGCCTGCTGCAAAGCGGCAGCAGGCTCCTTTCGCTGACGGAAGAGAGACGCCGGACAGATTTCCTGCACCGGAGCAGTTTCCGTGAGGCACAGCAGTCAGCGCTCAAGGAGCTTACGCACCCAGGATAATGCCGACGATGGTACCGGCATAATTGCCGATCACATAGCCCAGCACGCCGACCAGCATGGCGGGACCGACCAACGCAGTCCAGCCCTGAGAAATGGCCATACCGGCAGCGGTGGTGGGGCCGCCGATGTTGGCGTTGGAAGCGATGATGGCATCCTCCAGGGAGGTCCTGCAGAGCTTTGCACCCACAAAGCAGAACAGCATATTGACGACCACCATGATGAAGCACAGCACCAGGAACAGGGGGGACTTGGTGATAACGGTCATAATGTTGGCAGGGACGCCGATGACGAACAGGAACAGGTAGATCAGATAAGTACCGATCTCCTGAGAGCCGTTCATCTTTTCGACCTTCTCACTGAAGAAGGTGGCGACGATGACGGAAATGGTGGTGATCCACACATACTGAGAGCCGAAGAACTTGCCGACGAAATCCTGGAAAACAGAGGGGTTCTCCACGGCCACCAGGCCGGAGAAGAAATTGGCGATGATATTGGAGATCCAAACCACGGCGACGGCATAGGCGATATTGGTGGCAACATCCTTCAGGGAGATATCCTTGCGGGTCCAGAAGGCGGCAGCCTGGGTCTTGTGCTCGTCGGCATTGGCTTCGACGGCGTCAATGTAGGGATGAGGATAACGGGAGCGGAAGAACTTCATGCCGGCGATAAAGATCAGCACGAAGAAGTAAGCGGCCATCAGCAGGTTATCCGCGACGGTGGCGGCAGCGGCGATATCCGTGCCCTTCAGACCAGAGTTATCGGCCATGGCGGCAAAGTTGACGCCGCCGCCGATGTAGGAGCCGGTCATCATGGAAGCAACGCCGGCCAGGTGCTTGACCTCGCCGCCGGTGCCAGCATAAGCGCCCTTCAGGGCCGTAAAGGCCAGCAGAGCGCCGGCGACGGTGCCCACGGCGCCCAGAAGGAAGACGATAAGCATCTTACCGGTGAGCTTACCGATCTTCTTCAGGTTGCACTGCAGCAGCAGCAGGGGGATGCCCATGGGGACGATGACGCCCCAGACGATATCGTCATACAGAACGCAGCTGGTGGGGATGATACCCAGGTTGGCGGAGACCATGGCAATAATCAGAGCAATGATCGCGCCGGAGACCTTGGAAGCCCATTTGTACTTCTGCTCCAGCCAGATGGAAAACGCCACGGCAAGGCACATGACGCCCAGCAGGCCCCAAGTGTTATCCGGGGAGATCAGCGTATGGCCAAACCATTTTTCGAACAATGTCATACTTGTTCCTCCTTTTTCTATTCGACACAGCTTCCCTGCGGAGAATGTCCCTCCGCCGCGGCCTGCCTCGGGCCGAGAAAAGCGATCGATCTGTTATTATTATATTTATGGCTATTTTGTAAATCAAGCAGACGGCAAAAAAACGGTAAATTTTTTTGAAACTTTCAGGGAAGAAAGAAAAAGTTTGATGTTTTTTCCGGGGGACAGGGGGCTTTTTGCGCAAAAAAACAGGGCAAAGCGCCCTGCTTTTTATCTGTTTTCAAAATATTTCTTAATGATCAGAGCTCCAGCTCCAGCTCGACGGGGCAATGATCCGAGCCGTAAACATCCTGCAGGATCCGGGCGGCGGTGACGCGCTCTCGAAGCCGGTCGGAGACCAGAAAATAGTCGATGCGCCAGCCGGCGTTGTTTTCCCGGGCATGGAACCGGTAGCTCCACCAGCTGTAGGCCCCGGTCTGCTCCGGATAAAGCAGCCGGAAGGTATCGGTAAAGCCGCTGGCCAGCAGCCGGGAAAACTTCTCCCGCTCCTCATCGGAAAAGCCCGCATTGCCCCGGTTGGGGCCGGGATTTTTCAGGTCGATCTCCTGATGGGCCACATTCATGTCGCCGCAGACGATCACGGGCTTTTTCCGGTCCAGCGCCAGCAGATAGTCCCGAAAGGCGTCGTCCCACTGCATCCGGTAATCAATGCGCCGCAGGCCGTCCTGGGCGTTTGGGGTATAGACCGTCACCAGATAAAACGCCGGGAACTCGCAGGTGATGACCCGGCCCTCCGTATCGTGCTCCGGGATGCCGAGCCCATAGGATACCGTCAGCGGATCCATCCGGGTCAGAATGGCCGTTCCGGAATAGCCCTTCCGTTCGGCGCTGTTCCAATACTGCCGGTAGCCCGGCGTTTCCAGCTGGATCTGGTGGGGCTGCAGCTTGGTTTCCTGCAGACAGACCGCGTCTGCGCCGATGATGCGGAAAAATTCCAGAAAGCCCTTGCCCACGCAGGCCCGCAGGCCGTTTACATTCCAGGAGATCAATTTCATAGCGTATGCACCTCACAAAAACATCATACCATTTTTCGTCCCGCTGCGCAAGGACCAAAGCCGCCGCCCCTCCATAGAATGATAGCAGCAAAGAATGGAGGGTTGTTACATGCTGATCGTAATGAAATTCGGAGGCTCGTCCCTGGCCTCCGCTTCCCATATCCGCCATGCGGCGGAGCTGATCCTGAACGCCCGGCAGGAGGGACACCGGACGGTGGTGGTGGTCTCCGCCCAGGGCGACACCACCGACGATCTGGTCTGCCGGGCCCGGGAGCTTTCGCCCAGCCCGGATCCCCGGGAGGAGGATGTCCTGCTCAGCTGCGGCGAGCAGATGTCCATGGCGCTGCTGGCCATGTATCTGCGGGAGCTGGGCTGTCCGGCGGTCTCGCTGTGCGGCTGGCAGGCAGGCATCCTGACAGACAGCCGACACGGCGACGCCCGCATCCGGGTCATCGACCCGGGCCGGGTCAGAAGGGAATTGGCGGCAGAAAATGTGGTCGTTGTGGCAGGCTTTCAGGGGGTCGACGAGGGCGGCGATATCACCACCATCGGCCGGGGCGGCTCTGATACCACTGCCGTGGCGCTGGCAGCAGCCCTGCAGGCGGATGTCTGTCGGATCTATACGGATGTGAAGGGCGTTTATTCCGCCGACCCCCGGCTGGTGGAGACGGCCATGATCCACCGGGATATCTCCTATGAGGAAATGCTGGAGATGGCGTCGCTGGGGGCGCAGGTGCTCCACAGCCGGGCGGTGGAGCTGGCGCAGGAGAAGCAGGTGCAGGTGGAGGTGCGCTCCACCTTTGATCCCGGCGAGGGCGGGACCTTCGTCTGCGGCGAGAGCCGCACCGGTGCAAGAGTCCGTGGCGTGGCCTGCGATGAAGCCGTGGCGATGGTGACCGTAAACGGGCTGGATACGGGCCTGGCCACCGGGACGCTCTTTTCCGCGCTGGCGGAGAGCGGCGTGAGCATCGATGTGATCATCCGTTCGCCGGGCAGCGGGCCCCGGCAGGGGACGGTGAGCTTCTCCGTCCGGGAGAGCGACGGGGAAAAGGCGCTGGCCGTGGTCAAAAGCTGCCGCCGGGCGCTGGACTTTCACAGCTGCACAGTGGAATCCGGTATGGCCAAGGTCTCTGTGGTGGGAGCCGGCATGGCCGACGGCTGCGGCGTTGCGGCAAAAATGCTCCGCGCCCTGCAGGATGGAGCCATCGAGCTCAGATACATCACCACCGGGGAGATCCGCATCTCCGTCATCCTCCCCCGGGAGCAGGCGAAGCAGGCGGTGCAGCTGGTACACCGGGCCTTTTTTGAAGAATAACAGAAAGGCGCGCGCAGAAACGCGCTGCTTGGCGAAGGGCAAAGCGCCCTTCGCCTTTTTGCAAAAAAAATTGCCTTTTCCGACGCCGTATGCTATAATCTACTGTGAATTTTTATATCATTCGGAGGCACTATGAGCCAAAAGGATCGCGTGATTTCTCACGAAGCGCTGCTGCAGCAGCAGGACTATGCCAGCCGGGTGCGCCGGCTTTATCATACGAAAATGGCCCGTCAGCCGCTGGCCTGTGCCGTAACCTTCGGCTGCCAGCAGAACGAGGCGGATACGGAGCTGATCCGCGGCATGCTCACGGACATGGGCTTCGGCCTGACCGACGACGAGACCAGAGCGGATCTTCTGATCTTCAATACCTGCGCCATCCGGGAGCACGCGGAGATGCGGGTCTTCGGCAATGTGGGGCAGACCTCCCACTATAAGCGGGCCAACCCGGATGTGATCATCTGCGTCTGCGGCTGTATGCCTCAGCAGCCCCAGGTGGCGGAAAAGATCAAAAACAGCTATCCCTATGTGGATATCGTCTTCGGGACCCACGCCCTGTATAAGTTTCCCCAGCTGCTTTATCAGCGGCTCACGGGGAAAAAGCGGGTCTTTGACATCTCCGGCGATCAGGAGGGCCTGATCTGGGAGGAGATGCCCGCCGTGCGCCGGGAGGGGCCGGGGGCCTGGCTCTCCATCATGTATGGCTGCAACAATTTCTGCTCCTACTGCATCGTGCCCTATGTGCGGGGGCGGGAGCGGTCCCGTGCGCCGGAAAAGGTGGTGGCGGAGCTGCAGGAGCTGGCGGCGCAGGGCTATCGCGACATTACGCTGCTGGGGCAGAATGTGAACTCCTACGGGCTGGATCAGGAGGGCTTCCCGGATTTTGCGGGCCTGCTGGAGCGCTGCAACGCCGTCCCCGGCGATTTCCGCATCCGCTTTATGACCTCCCACCCCAAGGACGCCACCCACCGGCTCTTTGATACCATGGCTGCCTGCGAAAAGGTCTGCCACAGTATCCATCTGCCGGTGCAGTGCGGCAGCGACCGGGTGCTGCAGGCCATGAACCGCCGCTACGACCGGGAAAGCTATCTGGAGCTGGTGCGCTATGCCCGCTCCGTCATGCCCGATCTGACCATCACCTCCGACATCATCGTGGGCTTCCCCGGGGAGACGGAGACGGAGTTTGAGGAGACGCTCTCCCTGCTGGAGGAGGTGCGCTTCGATTCGCTCTTTACCTTTATTTATTCCCGCCGGGAGGGAACGCGGGCCGCATCGCTGCCCGACCCTGTTTCCCGGGAGGAAAAGCAGCGCTGGTTTGACCGGCTGCTGGAGGTGCAGAACCGCATTTCCCGGGAGAAAAACGCCGAATATGTGGGGCGGACGGTGCAGGTTTTGCTGGACGGACGAAGCGAAGACCCCAATTATGATCTGACGGGCCGCACGGAGGGCTTCAAGCTGGTGCATCTCCACGGCGACCCGGCCCGGATCGGCGAATATGCCATGGCGGAGATCGACCGAAGCTCCACCTGGGCGCTGTTTGGAAGGGTGAAATAAGCAGATGGCAGAGAAAAAGCCAAAGGGGAAGAAGACCGACGGCCTGACGCCCATGATGCAGCAGTATTCCGAGATCAAGAAGGAAAATCAGGACTGCATCCTCATGTATCGCCTGGGCGATTTTTACGAGATGTTTTTTGACGACGCCAAGACGGCCTCCCGGGAGCTGGATCTGACCCTCACAGGCCGGGACTGCGGTCAGGAGGAGCGGGCTCCTATGTGCGGCGTGCCCTTCCACAGCGCCGAGAGCTATATCGGGCGGCTGGTGGCAAAGGGCTATAAGGTGGCCATCTGCGAGCAGATGGAGGATCCGGCGCTGGCAAAGGGGCTGGTCCGGCGGGAGATCATCCGAAAGATCACGCCGGGCACCGTTCTGGAAAGCTCCATGCTGGATGAGAGCCGCAACAACTATATCGGCGCCGTCTATCAGGACAGCCGGGGCGCGGGCCTTTGCTTCTGCGATATCTCCACCGGTGAGGTCTTTGCCTCCCAGCTGCCGGAAGGCGGCGTCTCCGAGGAGATCTGCAACGAGCTGGCGCGGTTTTCGCCCCGGGAGCTGCTGCTTTCCGACGGGGCCTACAGCAACGCGGCGGTGCTTTCCTTTGCCAGAGAGCGGCTGGGCGCTTATGCCGAGCGGGCGGGGGAATGGCGCTTTCAGCCGGAAAACGCGCTGGAGACGGCAAGAAAGCAGTTTTCCGGCCAGACGCTGCCGGAGGAGCAGACCCTGCTGCTGCAGGCGGTGGGCGGGCTGCTCTCCTATCTGCACGAGACCCAGAAAAGCGACCTTGCCTATCTCCGTTCCCTGCAGATCTACCGCCAGAGCCAGTATATGGAGCTGGACTATACCGCCAGGCGCAATCTGGAGCTGACGGCCTCCCTCCACGGGGGCGAAAAGAAGGGGAGCCTGCTTTGGGTGCTGGACAAGACCCGCACCGCCATGGGCGCCCGCCTGCTGCGGCAGTGGCTGGAGAAGCCGCTGGTCTCCGTGGCCCAGATCCGGCGGCGGCAGCAGGCCGTGGGCGCGCTGGCCGGGGATCTGATGACCCGCGATGCGCTGGAGCGGCAGCTTTCCGGCGTTAACGATATGGAGCGCATCGCCAGCCGCATCGTCTACGGCACGGCCAACGGCAGGGATCTGCGGGCGCTGTATCAGGTGTGCTGCCGGTTGCCCGCGCTTCGGGAGAGCCTGAGCGTCTTTTCCCAGCCGCTGCTGCAGGAGCTTTGCAGCGGGCTGGACACGCTGGAGGATATCGGGGCGCTCATTGACCGGGCCATCGTGGAGGAGCCGCCCTTTTCCCTGCGGGAGGGCGGCGTCATCCGGGAGGGCTTTGATCCGGAGGCGGATGAGCTGCGGCAGCTTTTGGGCGGCGGGACAGACCGTCTGGCGGAGATCGAGGCACGGGAGCGGGAACGGACCGGTATCCCAAAGCTGAAGGTCAGCTACAATAAGGTTTTCGGCTTTTACATTGAGGTGAGCAAATCCTATACCGGTCAGGCGCCGGCGGATTATATCCGCAAGCAGACCCTCACCAACTGCGAACGCTACATCACGCCGGAGCTGAAGGCGCTGGAGGGCGAGGTCCTCTCCGCCAGCGACCGGCTGACGGCGCTGGAATATCAGCTGTTTACCGGGGTGCGGGAGCAGATCGCCGCGCAGATCGGCCGGATCCAGGCCGCGGCCCAGTCGGTGGCCGCCGCCGATGTGCTGTGTGCTCTGGCTAAGGCGGCGCTGCAGAACCATTATGTGATGCCCGAGGTGGACGACAGCGACCGCATCGAGATCCGGGAGGGCCGCCACCCTGTGGTGGAGCGGGTCCTGGAGGATACGCTGTTCGTCCCCAACGATACGCTGCTGAACTGCACCTCCGACCGGGTCTATGTGATCACCGGCCCCAACATGGCGGGCAAATCCACCTTCATGCGGCAGACGGCCCTGATCGTTCTGATGGCCCAATGCGGCAGCTTCGTGCCGGCGGCCTCCGCCAGCATCGGCGTCTGCGACCGGATCTTCACCCGGGTCGGCGCTTCCGACGATCTGTTTGCCGGCCGCTCCACCTTTATGGTGGAGATGAACGAGGTGGCGGACATCCTGAAGCACGCTACCGCCCGGAGCCTGCTGATTTTGGACGAGATCGGCCGGGGCACCTCCACCTTCGACGGGATGGCCATTGCCCGGGCGGTGCTGGAATATGTGGCGGATCGGAAGAAGCTGGGGGCGCGGACGCTGTTCGCTACCCATTATCACGAGCTCTGCGAGCTGGAGGGCCAGCTGGAGGGCATAAAAAACTATAATATCGTGGTCAAAAAGCGGGGCGACGATATCATTTTCATCAAGAAGATCGTCCGGGGCGGGGCCAACGACAGCTACGGCATCGAGGTGGCCAAGCTGGCGGGCCTGCCGGAGGAGGTCATCCGCCGGGCCAAGGCAGTGCTGCGGGAGATCGAGAGCCGCCAGCCTGCCCGGGAACCGGCCTGCGCGCCGCCGGAGGAGGAGACGGCCCAGCTGAGCCTGGGTGCCGCCGCGCAGCAGGAGATCCTCCGCCGCCTACGAGAGGCCGCGCCGGACACCATGAGCCCCATCGAAGCGCTCACCCTGCTGTATCAGCTGCACCAGCAGGCCGTGGAGGCAGAATGACCGTCTGTGCAGCAGACAAAGACCAAAGGAAAGGATGATGCACCATGCCGCAGATCTATCAGATGCCGCCGGAGCTTGCCAACCGCATTGCGGCGGGCGAGGTGGTGGAGCGGCCCGGCTCCGTGGTAAAGGAGCTGGTGGAAAACGCCGTGGACGCGGGAGCAAAGCATATCACCGTAGAGCTCCGCTCCGGCGGCGTGGCCTATCTTCGGGTCACAGACGACGGAAAGGGCATCCTGCCGGAGGATGTGCGCACGGCGTTTCTGCCCCACGCCACCTCCAAGGTGCGCCGGGAGAGCGATCTGGATGCCATCTCCACGCTGGGCTTCCGGGGCGAAGCGCTGGCGGCCATCGCGTCTGTCGCCCGGGTGGATCTGTTTACAAGGACCCGGTTTTATCAGGAGGGCATCCAGATCTCCCTGGAGGGCGGAAAGGAAACGGGCTATGGCGAGACCGGCTGCCCGCTGGGCACCACGGTGGTGGTGCGGGATCTGTTCTTCAATGTGCCCGCCCGGGCGAAGTTTTTGAAAAAGGACGCTACGGAGGGTGCCTATGCGGAGGGGCTGGTGACCCAGATCGCCATCTCCCGGCCGGAGATCGCCTTCCGCTTCATCAAGGAAGGCCGGGAGAGCTTTTCCACCAGCGGCGACGGCAAGATGATCTCCGCCATTTATGCCTGCGGCGGACGGGATCTGGCCGGCAGGCTGCTGGCGCTGGCCGGCTCCTTCGGGGAGCTGCGGGTGACGGGCTATATCTCTCCGCCGGAGCTGAACCGGGCCGCCCGGAACCAGCAGAGCTTTTATATCAACGGGCGCTATGTCCGCTCCCGGCTGCTGACGGCGGCAGTGGAGGAGGCCTATAAGGGCCGGCTGATGACGGGGCGCTACCCCATCTGCTACCTGAACCTGCAGATGAATCTTTCCGCCGTGGATGTCAATGTCCATCCCTCCAAGCTGGAGGTGAAGTTTTCCCGGGAGAAGGAGGTCTTCTCCGCGGTATACCACAGCGTGGTCTCTGCGCTGGAGGCCGGCGGGCAGCTGGCGGAGCTGAAAAAGAAGCCCTCCGCTCTGACGCCCCGGGAGGACAATGTGACGGAGGCGCAGCTGCACCTTCCGGAGAAAAAAGCGCCGGAATATGTCTTTCCGGAGACCTTTCGCCGCAGCGAGAGCAAAGTCGCCTCCTCCGGCGGCGTGCGGTATCAGACGGCGGCGGACCGTATGTCTGCGCCAAAGCAGCCGCCCAAAATGGTGGAGCCGGCGCTGGAGCCGGGGGCCTTTACCGTGCATCACTGGGAGCCGCCTGCGCCGGAAAAGCAGCCGGAGCCGGTGAAGCCGGCGCCGGCGAAGCAGGAGCCCTCTGCCCCGCAGCAGCCAGAGCAAGCCCGGGCGGAGGTGCCGCAGAAGGAAGCGGCTGGGCCTCGGCCTGCGGTGCGGGTGCTGGGCGAGGTGTTCCATACCTATATTATTGCGGAGGATGCGGATGGGCTTTGGCTCATCGATAAGCATGCCGCCCATGAAAAAATGCTTTTTGACCGGCTGCGGTCCCGGCAGGAGCAGCAGCCCTCCCAGCTTTTGCTGGCACCGAAGACCGTTACGCTGACGCCAACGGAGACGGAGGTCTGCCTGCGCCAGCGGGAGCTGCTGCGCCGGGCGGGCTTTGAGCTGGAGGAATTCGGCCGGGGCGCGCTGCTGGTGCGGGAAGCGCCCATGTATCTGGAGGAGCAGGATATTCCCTTTGTGCTGTCGGATCTGGCGGCCCGGCTGAGCTCCTTCCGGGGCGGGGAAAACGAGCTTCTGGACGAGCTTTTGAAGAGCGTGGCCTGCAAGTCCGCCGTCAAGGCGGGGATGGTCAGCGATCCGCAGGAGCTGCAGCGGTTTGCGGAAGCCGTCCTGGCTGACGACAGCATCCGCAACTGCCCCCACGGCCGGCCCTGCATCACCTATCTTTCCCGCTATCAGCTGGAAAAGCTCTTCAAGCGCGTCTTATGAGGGGGAAAAAGCTGATCGTGGTCTGCGGGCCGACGGCCTCCGGAAAAACGGCCCTCTCCATCGGGCTGGCCAAGGCGTTTTCCGGCGAGGTGGTGTCGGCGGATTCCATGCAGATCTACCGGGGCATGGATATCGGCACGGCAAAGCCCACCGCGGCGGAGATGGAGGGCGTCCCCCATCATATGCTGGATGTGGCGGAGCCGGGGGAGGACTATTCGGTTTCCCGTTATACCCGGGAGGCGGCGGCCTGTGTGGAGGACATCCTCCGGCGGGGGAAGCAGCCCATCGTCTGCGGCGGCACCGGCCTTTATATCGACGGGCTGCTGCGGGGGACGGAGTATCAGCCCTGCGGCGTGGATCTGGGCCTGCGGGAAGCGCTGGAGGCACAGTGGCAGCAGGCAGGCCCCGCGGCGATGATGGCCCGGCTGGCCCAGGCTGATCCGGAAAGCGCCGCCCGGCTGCACATCAACGACAAGCGGCGGATCCTGCGGGCGCTGGAGGTCTATCTGGCCACCGGAGAGACCATCACGGCCCATAACCTGCGGACGCAGGCCGTCACGCCCCGGTATGAAGCGGTGCAGCTGGGCCTGTGTACCGAGCCCCGCGCCATCCTTTACGGCCGCATCGACAGGAGAGTGGACCAGATGCTGGATCAAGGTCTGGCGCAGGAGGTCCGGCGGCTGCAGCAGGAGGGAAGGCTCGTCGGGACGGCGGCCCAGGCCATCGGCTACAAGGAGATGCTGGACTATCTGGCGGGCCGGGTGCCGTTGGAGCAGGCGGCGGAGCTGATCCGGCAGAAATCCCGCAATTATGCCAAACGGCAGCTCACCTGGTTCCGGCGAAAGCAGGAGATCCGTTGGATCACCTATAACCGGCCGGAGATGGCCGGGGCCATTCTTCAGGAAGCGACAGAATATTTGCAGAAAACGCTTTATAATGATGACGAACCATTTTAGAAAAGGGGAGTCACCATGGAAAACAGAAGCAGCTTACAGGACACTTTTTTGAACGAGGCGCGGCGGGAGCGGATGCCCCTGACGGTGTTTCTCACCAACGGCTTTCAGCAGCGGGGCAGCATTTTGGCCTTCGATGGCTTTACGGTGCTGCTGCAGTTTGACGGGAAGCAGTATCTGGTGTATAAGCACGCCATTTCCACCATCGTTCCCCAGCGGCCCCTTCGGGTGATGCCCGAATAAGCCGCCGGCGGACCGGCCTGCCGCCCTCCCGGGAGAATACATATGAAACAGATTCGAAAGGTCCTCGGGATCCTGGCCGTGGCGGCTATTTTGATCTATGTGGCCTGGCAGGTGGCAAACAACCTGACGGAGCAGATCAAAACCGTGGACGCCATGGAGATCACGGTGGAGGACAAGATCCCCGTCCGTGGCTGGTTCATCCGGCAGCAGACGCTGGTGGAGGGCCGGGACGGCACGGCAGAATATCTCCTGCCGGACGGCGAAAAGGCCGCCAAGGGAGAGCGGCTGGCCGTGTTCTTTTCCGATGACAGCGCCCGGCAGACCTATGCACAAACACAGGCGCTGCAGAGCCGGCTGGACGCGCTGAGCTATGCTTATTCCCTGATCACCGGCGGGACGGACAGCCTGAAGCTGGATCAGCGCATCGCCGATCAGATCGCCGCGCTGGACGGCAGCCTTTCCGCCGGGGAGATCCGGGGCGTGGCCGAAGGCTATGCCGCGCTGCAGCAGCTGGTGGCCAGCCGGGGCAGCACCGGCGCCGACAAGGAACGCTTTGAGGAGCGCATTGCCGCGCTGCAGCAGGAGATCGCCGCCGGGCGGAGCAGCTATGCCTCCGCCAGCTCCTATGTGAAGGCGCCGGAATCCGGCTATTTTATCAGCGGTACCGACGGCTATGAGACCGTCCTGACCACGGAGCTTCTGGATACGCTTACGCCGGAGAAGCTGGATGCGCTGCAGCCAGACCCGGCGTCCACCGGCGTGGGCAGCATCGTCACCGGCTACCGCTGGTACTTTGCGGCGGTGCTGGAAAAGGAACAGGCCGCGGCCCTGCAGCAGCGGGAAACGGTGCAGCTCTATTTTCCGGAGCTGAGCCGGCGGCGCTTGACCATGCGGCTCTACAGGCTGCAGAGCGGCGACGACGGACGGGCCATCCTGATCCTGGAGAGCGACGAGATGCTGCCGGATTATCTCACCTGCCGGCAGCAGGACGCCGATCTGCTGGCCGGGACCTATACCGGCCTGAAGGTGCCGGCTCAGGCCCTGCGGCAGAAGGACGGGCAGTGGGGCGTTTATGTGCTGGACGGCAGCATCGCGGATTTTAAGCCCATCCAGTGGATCTATCAGACGGAAAGCTATTATCTGGTGCCCTCCGCGGAAAGCGCGAAAAAGGGCCTTTACCGCTATGACCGGATGATCACGCAGGGCAAGGATCTGGCGGATGAAAAGGTGATCCAGTGAGGAAAACCGCCGGAATACCCGGAAAATCGTGAATAATTCGCGGAGTTTTCCGCTTCCGGCTTGACAGTAAAGAGAAAAAAAGTCATAATAAAATAGATGTAGATTCAGCCTGAAAAGCCGCCGCCGGAAAAACGGACGGCGGATCACCGAAAGGAGTTTTCGATATGAGTTTCATGGACGATCTGAAGCGCTGGGCCAAGGGCGAGGATGAGGAAGACGAAGAGGAAGAGCTGGATACGCCGGAGCTGGACACTTCCGCCGGCGCGGGCCGTTCCCGCGCGGTGAAGACCGATGAGGACAAGAGCATCCCCATGCCCAATTTCAATGCCCGCAGCGGCAATAAGGTCGTGAACATCAACGCCACCACCCAGCTTTCCGTGGTGCTGGTCAAGCCGGAAAAGTTTGAGAACGCCGTGGACATCGCAGACCATCTGCGGGAAAAACGCACCGTCGTCCTCAATCTGGAGCAGACCAATAAGGATGTGGCCCGCCGCCTGGTGGATTTTCTCAGCGGCGTGACCTATGCCCAGGACGGCAAGATCAAGAAGGTCGCCAACAGCACCTTTATTATCACGCCCTACAATGTAGATATTTTGGGCGACCTGATCGACGAGCTGGAAAACAATGGCCTTTATATTTGACCCGGAGGGATCCCTTTGCTGATTGGCATTACATATCTTGTGCGGCGGACAGCCCTGGCCCTGATCGGCATTTTGCAGCTTCTGATGCTGGTGTCGGCGGTGATGTCCTGGGTGCCGCAGCTGCGGCAGAGCCGGCTCTATCAGGCCATTTCCATGGTGCTGGAGCCGCTGATGGCGCCTGTCCGCAGCCTGCTTTTCCGGATCCCGGGGATGGACCGCTTCCCGCTGGATCTTTCGTTTCTTGCGGTCTGGCTGCTGCTGTCTCTGGTGGCGCAGCTGCTTTGAGCCTTTGAAGATCACAGAGAAAAAGATAAGGGGGTAACGGTATGCTGACTCCGCAGGAGATCCAGAACCAGAAATTCGAACGCACCGCCTTTGGCGTCCGCGGCTATGATATGGCCCAGGTGGACCAGTTTCTGGACGAGCTGTTCAACGATTATTCTTCGCTTTATAAGGAAAACGCCGCGCTGAAGACCAAGATGCGGGTGCTGGTGGACAAGATCGAGGAATACCGCACCGTGGACGAGGAGATGCGTAAGGCGCTTTACAACGCGCAGGTGGCGGCCAAGGATACCGTTACCCGGGCCCAGTGCGAGGCAGACCGCATTCTGCAGTCCGCCCGCAGCGGCGCTTCCCAGCATGTCACCGACCTGAAGGAGGAGACGGCCCGGGCGGAGGAACGCCTGAAGATCGCCAAGCGCAACAATCTGGCCTATGTGGAAAAGATCCGCCGGGCCATGGAGCAGAGCATCCGTCAGCTGGAGCAGGTGATGGAGCTTTCGTCTCAGCAGGAGCCTGCCGCCCAGCCTGCCGATCCGCCTGCGGCGCCCCAGCCCGCTTCCCGGCCTGCGCAGCCGGAGCCGGCGCCTGCCCCGGCGCAGCCTGCTCCGGCGGAGGACCGCCCGGTGACGCTGCCCGCTTCGGAGGAGGATGCCCGGCCCGTGGCGCTGGATCTGGAGCCGCCGCAGCCGGAGGAAAAGTCCGGCCCCAAGAGCGACACGGCCCGGATCTATGGCGACAGCCCCTTTACGCCCAAGCCCCGGTTTGACTTTACCGATATGCGCTTCGGCAAAAACTATGAGAACACGGAAGATAACAAATAACAGGAGATAAAGAATCATGGCACTGGATTACAAAGCAACGCTGAATATGCCCAAAAGCGGCTTTCCCATGCGGGCCGGTCTGCCCGCCCGGGAGCCGGAGATGCTGGAGCGCTGGAACAAGATCGATGTTTACCGCCTTCTGATGGAGAAAAACGCGGACAAGCCCCGCTTCAGCCTGCACGACGGCCCGCCCTTTTCCAACGGCGACCTGCACATGGGCCACGCGCTGAATAAGTCCATCAAGGATTTCGTGGTCCGCTCCTACGCGATGCGCGGCTATTACACGCCCTATATCCCCGGCTGGGATAACCACGGCATGCCCATCGAATCTGCCATCATCAAGAAAAACAAGCTGAATTATAAGGAAATGAGCATCCCGGAGTTCCGCTCCGCCTGCGAGGCCTTTGCCCAGCACTATATCGATGTGCAGAGGAAGGGCTTCCGCCGCATGGGCGTCATCGGCGATTGGGAGCATCCCTATAAGACCATGGCCCCCAGCTTTGAGGCGGAGGAAGTCCGCATCTTCGGCGAGATGTTCAAAAAGGGCTATATCTACAAGGGCAAAAAGCCGGTCTACTGGTGCTATACCGACGAGACCGCGCTGGCCGAGGCGGAGATCGAATATCAGAACGACCCCTGCACCACCATCTTTGTCAAGTTCCCCATCAAGGACGATCAGGGCAAGCTGGCGCAGTATTGCGATCTGAGCCGCCTGTTCTTTGTGATCTGGACCACCACCCCCTGGACCCTGCCCGGAAACCGGGCCATCTGTCTCAATGCCCGGCTGGAATACAGCCTGATCCAGGTGCCCTGCGGCGAGACCTATATCGTGGCCTCCGAGCTGGTGGAAAGCGTCTGCAAGGCCGCCGGCATCGACAGCTATACCGAGCTTTGCCGTCTGCCCGGCTCTGCATTTGAGCTGATGACCGCGAAGCATCCTCTGCTGGATCAGGTAGATTCCGTCATCCTCAACGGCGACCATGTAACGCTGGACGCCGGCTCCGGCTGCGTCCACACGGCCCCCGGCTTCGGCGCAGAGGACTATTTCATCTGCATGGAATATAACCGTCAGGGCAAGGCCAACATCGAGATCGCCGTCCCTGTCAATGAAAAGGGCGTCATGACCGATGAGGTGTTCAACGGCGTCCATATCTCCAAGGCCAACGACTTCGTCCTGCCCAAGCTGCAGGAGACCGGCGCGCTGCTGGCCAGCGAGGACATCGTCCATTCCTATCCCCATTGCTGGCGCTGCAAAAAGCCTGTGATCTTCCGGGCCACCTCCCAGTGGTTCTGCTCCGTGGATTCCTTCAAGGCCGAGGCCTGCGCCGCCACGGAGGAGGTGCGCTGGGTCCCCGAATGGGGCAAGGACCGGATCCAGTCCATGATCCGGGAGCGCAACGACTGGTGCATCTCCCGCCAGCGGAAGTGGGGCCTGCCCATCCCGGTGTTCTACTGCGAGGACTGCGGCAAGCCCATCTGCACCGACGAGACCATCGACGCCATCTCCAAGCTCTTTGCGGCGGAGGGCTCCAACGCCTGGTTCGCCAGAGAGGCCTCCCAGATCCTGCCCCAGGGCTTTGCCTGCCCCCACTGCGGCAGCAAGCAGGGCTTCCGCAAGGAAAGCGACACGCTGGACGGCTGGTTTGACTCCGGCTCCTCCCATTTCGCTTCCATGCAGCGGGATCAGGGCTTCTGGCCGGCGGATATGTATCTGGAGGGCCTGGATCAGTATCGCGGCTGGTTCCAGAGCTCGCTGCTCACCGCCGTCGGCGCGCTGGGCAAGGGCGCGCCCTTCCGTCAGTGCCTGACCCATGGCTGGACCGTGGACGGCGAAGGCCGCGCCATGCACAAGAGCCTGGGCAACGGCATGGATCCCAACGAGATCATCCAGAAATACGGCGCGGATATGCTCCGTCTGTGGGCCGGCTCCGCCGACTACCATGTGGATGTCCGCTGCTCCGACAATATCTTCAAGCAGCTGAGCCAGAACTATCTGAAGTTCCGCAACACGGCGAAATATATGCTGGACAATCTGGTGGGCTTCGACCCCGACGCGCTGGTAAAGCCGGAGGAGCTGCTGCCGCTGGACCGCTGGGCCATCACCCGCCTGAACCAGCTCACCGCCACGGCCCTGAAGGCCTATGATAACTATGAATTCCATGTGATCTCCCACGCCATCAACGATTTCTGCGTGGTGGATCTGTCCAGCTTCTATCTGGATATCATTAAGGACCGCCTGTATTGCGACGGTGAAGCCAGCCTGAGCCGCCGCTCTGCCCAGACGGCGCTGTATCTGATCCTGGACACCATGACCCGTCTGTTTGCGCCCATCCTGGCCTTTACCTGCGATGAGATCTGGCAGGCCATACCCCACCGGCAGGAAGATGATGTGCGCAACATCCTGCTGAACACCTTCAACCCCGCCTTTGCGGAATACGCCCTGCGCCCGGAGGAAATGGATAAGTGGGCCGCGCTGGAGCAGCTGCGGGACGGCGTCAACGCCGCGCTGGAGGCTGCCCGTGCCGCAAAGAAGATCGGCAAGGCGCTGGAGGCGCATGTGACGCTGGCCGCCGACGATACCGGCACAGCGGCGCTGGAAGCCATCCGGAAGGACTTCGGCGATCAGTGGGCCGATCTGTTCATTGTCTCCGATGTGGAGGTGACGGAGGATGCGGCAGTCTTTGCTGCCGCGGCGGAAACACCGGTGGCAGGCGTTCGCGTGGCTGTCTCCGAGGCGCGCGGCGTTAAGTGCCCCCGCTGCTGGAAGCATACCGCCTCTCAGCGGGAGGACGGTCTCTGCGCACGCTGCGCCGCCGTCATTGCAGAGCAGCTGGAAGAATAAGCAAACCCGGGTATATCGAAAACCAAGACCCGATCTCAGGCATGAGATCGGGTCAACTTATCAAAAAGCCCGCGAAAATGCAGATGTTTCCCTCCTCCGCCTGCGGCAGCATAAAACAGCGGAAGCACACGGAACGGCGGTTCGTCCATGCCCTCTCCCTGTAACTTTTTTCGAAATTTGCGGGAAAAGGCTTCCAAAATGGCGGAGAATATAGTAAAATACAAAGGCAAAAGAGCGCAGAAAATAAAAGAAATCAGGTGCAGATAGATGGAGACTCCAAAATATCGGCGCATCCTGCTGAAGATCAGCGGCGAAGCGCTGGCCGGCGACAAAAAGACCGGCCTGGATTTTCCCACCCTCCACAGCGTGGCGGAAGCCATCGGCGAGTGCGTCCGGAGCGGCGCCCAGATCGGTTTGGTGGTGGGCGGCGGCAACTTCTGGCGCGGCGTGAAAAACGGCGAGGGCCGGATCGAGCGTTCCCGGGCGGATCAGATGGGCATGCTTGCCACCACCATGAATGCGCTGGCCCTCTGCGATGTGCTGGAGCAGCATGAGATCCCTGCGGTGGTGCAGACCGCGCTGGATATCACCCGCATTTCCGAAGCATATAATCAGGTGAATGCCGTGCATCATCTGGAGCAGGGGACGGTGGTCATCTTTGCCTGCGGCAGCGGCTGCCCCTATTTTTCCACCGATACGGCGGCAGCTCTCCGAGCAGCGGAGATCCATGCGGATGCTATTCTGCTGGCGAAAAATATTGACGGCGTTTATGATGCCGACCCGGCCAGAGTGCCCACGGCGAAGCGCTTTGACCGGATCTCCTACCGTGAGGTCCTGGCCCGGGGCTTGGGCGTGATGGATACTGCAGCCACGGCGCTGGCCATGGATAACCATATCCCTCTGCTGGTCTTTGCGCTGAAGGACCCCAAAAATATCCGCCGGGTGCTCCTGGGGGAAGCCGTGGGGACCTATGTGGGCACGGATGTGTGACCGGCAGGCAGCTTGAACCTTTGATCTCAATTTTTATAATCATAACGGAGGTGCGTTTATGAATCCGAAATGCGAACCCTATCAGGTGAAAATGGAAAAATCCATCGAAGTCATGAAGCAAGATTTCAACACCATCCGTGCCGGCCGCGCCAATGCGGCTGTCCTGGACAAAATCACGGTCGATTATTATGGCACGGCCACGCCCATTCAGCAGATCGCATCCATCTCCACGCCGGAGCCCCGGATGCTTTCCATCCAGCCCTGGGATGCCAGCGCGCTGAAGCTCATTGAAAAGGCCATTCTGGCCTCTGACCTGGGCATCAATCCCACCAACGACGGCAAGGTCATTCGCCTGCTGTTCCCCCAGCTGACGGAGGAGCGCCGCCGGGATCTGATCAAGAGCGTGAAGAAGATGACGGAGGACACCAAGGTGGCCATCCGCAATGTGCGCCGGGAAGCGCTGGAAATCTTCAAAAAGCAGCAGAAGGCCTCGGAGATTACCGAGGACGATTTGAAGGCGCTGGAGAAGGATATGCAGGAGCTGACGGATAAGCACTGCAAGCTGGCCGACGGGGAATCCGCCAAAAAGGAGCAGGAACTGCTGGCCATCTGAACAGAACAGGATCACAAGGAGAGGGCGGCGCAGGGCGCCGCCCTCTTTCCAAGGAGCGTATATGCTGTTTCAAAAAAAGAAAAAACTGCCCGCACCGGATCGGGCGCAGCTGCCCCGGCACATTGCCGTGGTTATGGACGGCAACGGCCGCTGGGCCCAGAAGCGGGGCTTGCCCCGCACGGTCGGTCATTCCGCCGGCAGCGAGACCTTTCAGAAGGACGCGGAATACCTTTCCGATCTGGGCATTGAATACTTTACCGTTTATGCCTTTTCCACGGAAAACTGGAAGCGCCCGCCGGAGGAGGTGCAGGAGATCCTGCGCCTATTGGAAAAATACTTGCACAAGGCCATCCGGGAGATGCGGGAAAAGAATATTCGCCTGCAGTTTTTTGGCGATCTGACGCCCTTTTCCCAGGAGCTGCGGGCGCTGATCGACGAAACCAACGCCATCTCCCGCACTACCACAGGTATGCTGGTGAGCGTCTGTTTGAATTACGGCGGACGGGCGGAGCTGGTGCGGGCGGCCCGCCTGCTGGCGGAGCAGTGTGTCGCCGGGACGCTTTCGCCCGAAGACATCGACGAGAGGCGGTTTTCCGGGTATCTGTATTCTGCGGACATACCGGACCCGGATCTGATGATCCGTCCCGGCGGAGAGATGCGGCTGTCTAATTTTCTTCTATGGCAAAACGCCTATACGGAGTTTTATTTTTCCGATGTGCTGTGGCCGGATTTTGATGAGCGGCAGATGGATGCCGCCATCCTGGCCTATCAGCAGCGGAAGCGGAGATTTGGAGGTATCTGAACCATGAAGACGCGTGTGATCACAGCCGTGGTAGCCATCGGCCTGTTTATCCCCCTGCTGTTTGTGCTGGACACGATCTGGCTGACCCTGTTTTGGGGCTTTTTCTGCGCGGTGGGCGTCTGGGAGCTGCTTTACGCCACCCATTCCGTCCCCAAGCACCTGTTTTTGTATCTTTCCTGTGCTGCGGCCTTCTGCGTTCCGCTGGTGACCTCCCATGTGGAGAAGGGCCTTTTCGGCTTTCTGCTTGTGGCGACCCTGTATGCCATGGCGGCGCTGGCCTGTGCCGTGTTTGACCACAAGACTATCACCTACGATATGCTGGGCAAGGGCATGCTTGCGGCGCTGATCCTGCCGCTGATGTTTTCCTCCGTGCTGCGCATCCGCAACGGGGAAAACGGCGCGCTGCTGGTGCTGATGCCCTGGGTCACCGTCTGGGTCTGCGACAGCGCGGCCATGTTTGTGGGCCGGGCCATGGGCAAGCATAAGCTTGCACCCTATGTGAGCCCAAAGAAGACGGTGGAGGGCTCGCTGGGGGGGCTGATCTTCGCCGTTCTGGTGTGTATTTTGTATGTCGTGATCCTGCGGCAGCGGTTTGGCGTGGAGATGGGCCTGCTGCCTGCCATCCTGTTCGGCGCAGTGGGCTCCTCCATGGGCCAGCTGGGCGACCTGAGCCTTTCCGTCATCAAGCGGGGCGCGGGCATCAAGGATTATGGAAAGATCTTCCCGGGCCACGGCGGCGTCTGGGACCGGTTCGACAGCATCACCTTTGCGGCGCCGCTGTTTGAGCTGCTTTATCAGCACATACTTCCGCGGATCGGCGGATAAACTATGATGAAGCGGATCGCGGTGATCGGCTCTACCGGCTCCATCGGCGTGCAGACGCTGGAGGTGGCGCTGGAACGGGGCTATGAAGTGACGGCGCTGGCCGCCGGCAGCCGCATCGACCTGCTGGAGCAGCAGATCCTGCGGCACAGGCCCAGACTGGCGGCCGTGGGCAAGGAGGACCTGGCGGAGACTTTGCGGCGGCGACTAAAGGGCCGGTCGGAGACGATGATCCTTTCCGGCCGGGAGGGCGTCTGCGCCTGCGCCGGAGCGGAGGACGCGGAGCTGACGCTGAATGCCGTGGTGGGCATTGCCGGGCTGGCGCCCACGGTGGCGGCCATCCGGGCAAAAAAGACCTTGGCGCTGGCAAACAAGGAATCGCTTGTATGCGCCGGGACGCTGGTAAACCGGCTGGCAAGGGAAAACGGTGTGGAGATCCTTCCTGTGGATTCGGAGCACAGCGCCATTTTCCAGTGCCTGCAGGGCAGCGCGCCGGAGGAAGTGGAGCGGATCCTGCTGACGGCCTCCGGCGGGCCCTTTTTCGGTAAAACGGCAGAGGAAATGGAGCATATGACACCGGCCCAGGCGCTGAAGCACCCCAGCTGGAGCATGGGCGCCAAGATCACGGTGGATTCTGCCACCATGATGAACAAGGGCTTTGAGATGATCGAGGCGCTGCACCTGTTTCATGTGCGGCCGGAGCAGATCCAGGTGCTGGTCCACCGGGAGAGCATAGTCCATTCGCTGGTG
>ERZ1026780.831-NODE-831-length-22433-cov-17.106086_pt1 | contig 22433 bp, 19 predicted proteins | sample MGYA00380126_ERZ1026780 | MGnify/ENA primary metagenome ERZ1026780 (study PRJEB33269, sample SAMEA4719762) | human gut metagenome | biome: human-associated habitat; feature: organic feature; material: feces | place: Cameroon | collected 2013-10 ... | reverse complement strand
AAGATACAATTATTTTGGGTTTTATATAATATTTAGATGTTACAATACACTAGTCTTATACACGCGTCCATCTTCAACCTTCTGAGCAAGAGATTCCTTCCCAGCCAATTCCATCAGTGCCCGATTGGTAAGCGCGGTGACAAGGACGCTTGCATCTTTAGGAAGCCCGGCGATCATGTCGGCCATCTTGTAGGTTTTACCGGTACCAGGAGGACCTTGAACGACAATCTCATCCGACAGGGCGAGCTGGCCACGGAAGAAGTCGCCGGTACCATTCTCTGCCGAAAGTTTTAAGGGACTCCACTCAATGAGTTGTTTGTCGAAGTCCATCATTCTGCCAGCATCACTCTCGGCCGGTTCGTTCCGGACAATGCAAATAAGGTTCTGATAATATTTGAGGGGAGGTTCCTGAGGGCCAAGAACAAGAATACACTCGAGTTTAAGTTCGTTGGCCAACTCCAGAGTGATACCTTTGATACCAACCAAAGAGAAATCTGGATCATCCGTCTTGCCAAGCCAGACACAATATACCTCAGAAAACTCTTTCTGATATTTCCGTCGCAAATCCGCCCAAGAGATATCGCCCCAATTCTTGAACTTGGACATTTCTCCAATGAGCAGGGTAGCACAGAAGTAATCTCCCTTTCTGGGAAGGCCGCGAGAATTACGCATCTTCAGGATAGCGCAACCCTGTTCATCTGTCTTCAGATACTGGGAAACAAATACCTCACCGCTCTCCATCAAGGCTACAGCCTTTTTCCGGATAAGCTGGATATACTTGTCAGATATGGCGGATAGTTCCTCGTCCAGGAATTTCTCCTGTTGTTCTCTGGTATACTGCATATACTAAATGTTGTCAGAAGAAGCAATTAAGATTGCACCATCATTCTTCATTTCCAGGCCAAATCCCTTGATTTCTTCATAGGTTGAGAAGTGAGGATCTCTTACGACAAACTCGGTATTCTTAACATACTTGAAGATAATACCCAGAGCTTTGAAGTATTCACACGGTGTATGACGGGCATCAAAGATGAGATTGACATTGGAATCGTTTCCAAACAACTCCTCAAACGTTACCGGCCGGATTCCCTGATGATTCTCTACAATGAGCAGATTATTAGGATTTGACATCAATGTCTCAAACGAAGAAGCGGAGAGGTGGATATATCGCTGCTTAGCACTGCGAATCACAACATTAATAGGGACTCCATTAGGATCTTTGATGACACCCACCAAATCTGGCAGTGAAGTCTCCGGGATCCACTGAGAAACATCATATCCATGAGCTGCCAAATATGGCTTTGCATGAATACGCGCCTCTTTGTTAATCTCAAGTTGCTGCGCCGTCTCTACATTGCCACGGTTAATGACGAGTTTCTCGCCCATGGGAAGTGCGATTTCATATGAAGAAGTATCAGCTCCCGATGAAGTAATTGACTCCTCTGAAGCCTGTTCGGGCTTAGGCAACTCACTAACATCGTATCCACTATCGGAGAGATAGTCAATAAGAGCCTGCTGATCATCTGTAATCAGGATTATCATCAGCTTGCCCTCAGACCCAGCGTCCAATCCAAGGACGTTACACAAAGGAGACATCAGGGGCTCCATCCTGACAGGTGTAATGTTACCTGTAAAATAGAAGGAATCTCCTTGCGAGAATGTAGACTTAGAAATGGTATCATCCTCCTCACCATAGGTCAGGTCAATACCTTCGCACTTGAAGAAGTGGGAAGACAAAATCTTCTCCATCAATTCCTGTTTCTTTGCTTCAAAATCCTTCTTACCACCTTTCCTTAGGACGGTAATGTACTGGAGTTTCCCTAGAAGCCGTTCTTTTATCTCGCCATCCTCTACCGCATTATCAAAAGAAGGATGGATGTCTTCCTGAGTAATGACATGCACACCCAGGGTCTTCAGGAGTTGAAGCATTTGATCTTTCCCGGCCTGTGCAACTCTCTCGCAGTACACCTTATTCCCACCATCCTTAAACCCATCCACAGTGATATAGGTGAGTTCTTCCGTGGGGAGGAATTCGCCAGCCTGCGACAATATTTTATGTTCCTTTACCCATTCGGTAATTACCGGGGAACACTGTTGTCCAGTCCTTATAATCTCCTTATAGACTCTAGAAACATAATCCTTCCGTGTGTCCTTATCCGCCTTATCATCTTCTGAAACAGCAGCCAAAACCGAAAGGAGATCGTCCAGATTTAGCTGCTGTTTAAATGGCAGAATAGCTTTCCAACTCTCATGGACGGGGCCATCAATCTCCAGAACAGGAAGGTACTCACCGCAAAGCTCTTTGATAGAGGGATAGTTGATGAATACTTTGTCAGGAGTATCCGAAACTCCTTTTGAGGTGGGGAATTTCTGGACGTTAGCTAACACATACTCCAGGAAAGAGTGGTATTTGCTCGAGAACCAACACGGAGTATAATCGATAAAGTTTTTTTCTACACGATGGCCAAACCACGGGACTTCACCTATGGCCATATCCTTGGTTTTACAATTACTTCTATCCTCGCACAAAACCTTCGAAAACACATACTTGTCCAAAGAATAGTTCGGAGCATTGGGATCTATAACGCTAAAGTAGAACAACCTAAACATTATTCTTTCTAGAAGGTTTTCCCAGACGTTACCATTATAGCTTCTATAATTAGTGTAACTATGCTTGCAATGACGGAAAGAATCGCGAGTCTCCCTTACGAAAGGATAAGAGAGATCTAACGGGGAATATAGCTTACCGGCTATCCCAATCTTATAGCCAATTCCGCATTTTTTCAGGAAAAAGCCCAGTCTTCAGAACCACCATGTCTGGCATACTCATCCGAAATAAACAATTGTTTATTGTCATATATGGGTTCAAGATCATCCTCTGGACAATACAAACTACCCAAGTATAGGTTGCACAAAGGCTGCAAGTCTCCTTCCTTAGAAAGGAAGCAAAGATCTTTAATCTTAGAGGAATATTTATTGTCCTCCAAATAGTTGTCCGTTTTCCAGGTATCAAAAATGAAGGAGCCGATTTCAATGGCGTTATCCAACGTGATGTAATCAGGATGCTCCAATATATAGTCCAAGAATGACAGATTAGACAATTTCCTTACTCCAATTGAATCGAGCCAGCCTACCATATCCTGATCTCTTTTTATACCATCGTAAACATCATCGTTAATCAAGGAAACATCGGAAGCTTGTGAGTTTCTTTCTTTGAAAGAAGACGGGAAGAACAAATCTAACGGCTTCTGTAACAGAAAGTCATCATCAAGGATAAAAGCGCAGAACTTCAGTGAGTTGACGAATGTGTCATTGGCCGCAAACGTACTATTTGACAATGATTTACAATACTTATAAAGATGACGGATTAGCTTGGCGTCACCTTCTGCATCAATGCCATCCGTTAAACTACCATCCATCAAGAGGCCTTTCAGTCCATCGGAATCGAATACATGCACAATGTCGTGAGCATAATCTATGATCTTCTTGTCCGACACAAGCCAATCACTTGTGTAATTTGTCCCACAGGCCTTGTTAATTAACGAAACGAACTTATCCTTTGAGAGCACACCTTCGGAGAGGCCAGTCTTGTCAACCAACACATCCTTAAGACGAAGGAGTATGTTGCCATTGAGGTTGGGTACAAACTTAACAGCGTTGAATGCATTAGTTAAAGCCTCGCGATAAACACTGACCAAGGTGTCGTTATCCGGATGCCTAGTAGGAAGAACCTCTGTATAATTCGCATATTGCCTGGAGATGCAAGAGATAAATTTCAGATATAGCTCAGGAATTTTGCTAAAAATCAGTTTATTCCATTCGCTCTCCTGATGAAGTTGTTGACGTCCTGCATCAGTGATAAAATTGGAATTAATCAAGAACGGTTGGCGAAGGCCTTTATAAGATGTGGGCAAGAATGTGAACAGCGACGCATTCTTTATTGGAACGACTTTGCCATTCTCTACCTCAATTGCAAATGATAGTTCAAATTCATCCGCACCTTTGAGTTTGTCAGGGGTGTTAAAGTCATGCTCCAGGGCCGATTTGACCTCCTGGGGGACATGAAGTTCTTCTTTAGAGTACTGAGGGTTGAGAATCCAAGTACTCTCCTCGTTCCCATTTCGTAACAATGTTACCTTGGGCAAGTTTGATGTGACGTCCATTTGACGTTTCTTACCAACGTTGAAAACCTGCGCACCATTACGCTCAAAGGTAATACTCACATTGTCACTTCTCAGAAACAGCAGAAAATAAAGATCTGAAAATAGATTCTCAATTTTGTTGGCTATTTTGCGTGCCTCAGGCGTATAAACTACCGTGATCACATTATAGTCGTCACCCACAAACTCATTTCCGAGTTCAGGTGAATCTATAGGAATAACCTGCCACGGAACGTCATCTTTTGTTAGCGGCTTCTCCTCACCATGGAAGCTAGGCATCAATTTGAAAGCCTTATCTTTATTGAACTCAAAAGAGAAATCTCCGCTTATAACACTTACGTGGCTTACCGAGGGCATGAATACTGACTTAAATCCTATACCCTTATAGCCGATTTTCTTACTGTCTTTTGACTTGGTGCCATTACCTACATCACTAATGCCTTCCACATCCTTTTCGTCAAAAGCCTTGCCGTTATGCATAAAGATAAACCTTTCATTCTCTGATTTAATGAGAATATTCAATGAATCATTTCCGGTGTCCGTAAAGGCATCAACAGCATTCTGAAGTAGCTCATATACAAACCGCTCCGGCTCAGTATAGATACCCACCGACAACTGAAGGAGAGATCTTGCCTGCATTCTAACCTGAGAAGCGTGATTGTAATCAGTGCGTTCCTTCTGCAGTCTCTTTATAAAGTCATCGCTCTTGGCTGATGTTCTTGAACCAAAACTCATAGTAAAACCAGTTAAATCAATCATTTGTCAAACCCACACCATTAACATGTACGAACTCACAGATGTCGTAGAACGATACGGCTTCATTTGGATCAATGAACTCATCCGCGAGAATCATTCCCCTCATCATTTTGGCAAGTTCAACCTTTTGGGGAGCGGACAAAGTCTTGATGATGCTCAGACAGCGTAATGTGTTAAGATACAACAAATCCTTGGTAGAAAGTTCCAATACGTCCTTAACCTTTTCAAAGTATAACGTCTCGCGTGCAACGAGATGCTCATCAATGCTTACTATTTCCAATAGCACCTTGGACATAGCCTTTTTTTGTTCTTTCGTATACTCCATTATATGAATCGCAGAGACGCTTACTTTCTTACATCCTTTTTTTGCGAAATACGCGAAAAGGTTACAGCATCGCTTTGAGGAGTGTCGAGATTGCATCAATCTTTCCCTTAGTTGATAACCCTTGTTTTTCGAGGACTTCGTTTATGCTTTTTAAGGTAAGCACGCATTTGTAATCCTCCCAGTCCTTAGCGGAAAATATGGGATGATTCGCGAAGAAAAACGGCATGGCATCTACGGCAGAATCTCCCCAATAGGATTTAAGAGCATTGTCTCCCGCATTGTGGTACCACGTTAAAACCTGACACACACCGTTTATATCAGTAATCACGAATTCAAAGAAGTTTTTGAAGTCGTATTTGTAGATTGATTCCCCTTTCGGACCTCCGATTTTAATGAAACGACTTACGTCCCAATCCCCAATTCGAATATCTTTTTCAAAGGTGTAGACCCCGGAATCATAGTCGTATCTTACCTGTTGCACTTGATTCCCATGTTTTATGTTCAGCAGTTCCATCTTGTATGTTGTTTGGTATATAAATAATCTACAATTTGCCAGGATTCGAGATAATTGTCTTTGCAACAAATAGACCATAAACACTCTTGGCGCCATTATGTTCAAGCAGATCGCCTACTTCTTGAAGGGTTTTGCCGGTTGTATAGACCCCGCCTACAAGGAGGACGTTTTTTCCGTACACGCGCTTTTTGTTGCACTGGTAATAGCGCATGTGGGTGATCGGGTCCGAATCGAACTTGAGCGTTACGCCATCAAGGAATACCGGGCAAGGGAGCGATGTGGACAGCCTCTCAGCCAGATCTCCAAACCTTAGGATAGTCTTCGCTCCAGTCGTTCCAGGAGCAAAACACACTATGTCGATATGCCTGTCATTGACAAGTTCTTCTGCTTTGCTCTCAATTTGTGCAAGAAGCTCTGAGGAGATGTCGCCGGTCATAAACGCCTGAACAATGTCTCTGTCATAAGCCTGTTCGGCAGAAGGCACTTTAACGGACTCGGGGTAGTAATCCATCAGGTAGCTGAATTTGTACATATTGCTTTTCATTGTCTTACATTCTTACATATTCCATTACGTAGTCTCGAATCTGTTTGCGCAGCAGTTCCGTATCCTCGGTCTCTTGGATGACAACCCCATTAGCCATAAAAAGGATAAATCCTCTGACAGGTTCAAGTGAATACACTTTTGTGTCAATGCGCCAGAAGCCGTCGCCAATAGGCTTAAATTGGTCTTTGCTTACGTTGGCAAACATCTCACAGAAGAAAGACATCGCCTTCAGGGTCATGTCAAGGCAGATATGGTACTCGGCACCCATATAAGTCCAATCAAAGATATCTGTGTTCGCTGCTACGTGCTTGTCTTCGTTCTTCCAGGAATCTTTCGTTACCCGAATGCTGGAAATACGGGACAGTTTGAACTGGCGGACAGCTCTTTTATCCAGATCATAGCAAAGGATTGCCTCGTGATTGCGAACGAACTCATACGGCTCGACATGCCGATCACCGATGGAGTTGCTATTTGCCGAATAGTATCCGTAGAGTACCGCCTGCTTTTTGCCGTTTATGGCCTTAGCCAAATCCTCTTCAAAACGCACCTCCTTGCTGATGTTCTTCAAATTCTGCTTCCTGATAAGAATCTGGTCTTCATCCATTTTTTTGCATTCCTCACCATCGCGCTGATAGGCAATGCCATTGAGATAAACGACGCAGTAACGAGAGGGTCTCACATTGATTACAACCACATTTTCATTCTTTGTGGGTTCAATGTGGATGCATTCGTTAATGAAGAGGGATACATTCTCATTGCAGGCATCGAAAATCCGATGGATCTCACGCTTCATATAGCGGCGATAGATCTCCTGATCATTAATCGGGATATGGCAAAACGTGGTGTTTCTTAAATGCCAGAATATGTCACGGGCGACACCATAATAAATGTTGCCTTCCTTTACTGGATATGCCTTACCGGTCGTAGGATCGACACCAATATATACTTTACCGCCATCTGCATTGAGGAATGCGCAAATCTTACGGCAGATTTCAAGTTTCTGATCCGGATAGTTTGCCTTCTGCGGAGTTTCCAGGAAGGAAGACTTAAACTCGACATGATGGTCTTCCACGCCAAAATAATCGGGATCTTCCTTCGGAGCAATCTCCTTCTCAATAATGACGGGTTTCTCAACGACTTTCTCGACAACAACCTCTTTGATCACTTCCTTCTCAACAAAGACAACTTGAGGTTTTGCTGCCACAGAAATGGTGGTCGCAACAAAACGCTGGGCAAACACGTTGGCGAAGAAAGGGAGCTTCAGGTCGTCCCAATTATAGCCATAAGATTCGATGCTGACACCATCGTTCTTAAGAACTTTCTTTACGGCCCTTAATTCCGTCTTGTAATCCGGGGCCATATTCTCCAGAAGCATCTCAAGAGAAAGCATTACGCGGGTAATAATATCATCGGCGGGAGCAGCGAGAGAGAGGGCCGCCAAATTTCTGCAATAGTCGTTATATACAGACTTGTCTTCGGTTCCGAAAAGATAATCTTTTGCCTCCAGATTCCTTAGGATGGAAGAAACCTTAGACCTCAGTTCCTTAAGTGCGCGTTTGCGGTCAATATCTTGACTATTGTCATCCGAGAGGGTGTCAAACAATGTCGCATCGACACGCGTCATATTCTTCATAACGTTGCCGAGCTGCTCAAATGATGAAAAGGTCTTGCACATAATGTTCGTCGTTGTTTCTATTGCAAAGGTCTGAAGAATGGCAAGCAAAAGAAATCATTCGGAACAACAAAAGAAAAATTGCGATTTCTGCACCTCATGTAGAATATGCTAAAAATAAGCTATTTATTACTAATATAGATATCGATAATAAATAACACTTTGCACCCAAATTTTGTTTTATCCTGACATTTTTGTAATTTTGTTGCGATATTCATTTTCATATGGCCAGTATAGAACTCAAGAAAAGTGTATACAGGATACTTACGGATCTTGTAAAATCTGATAATGTCATATCTGTAGACGAAATGGAAGTTCTGGAGAATGCGGCGAAAGCCTATGGACTCACAAAAGAAAACCAGATTGAAAGCTACGCGATGCCTCTGGCCGATGCTGCCGCTTATGTGGCTATTCAGAAACCGCATATCAGAGAACGGATTGTCAAGTTGATGGAAAGTTGTGCTCTTAAAGACGGAGAGTGCTGTCGCGATGAAGCGCTATTGATCAGTTCCATTGAGATTGAGAATGCCGGTAAGGGTAGGATTCTATCAATGCCTCTGAAGAATCGTCCAATCCTTTCATCTCAGATTCTTTTCGTTGACTCGACCTATAACCCCAAAAAGAATGATTTGGACAGGAACTATGATGAGATGAGCAGGATAGTTGAAATGGCTGGATTCGAACTCATCTATGTGCCAAAGGTCGCGATGGATTTTAAGGCCATGAAGAAGAGTGAAGACCTAAAGAGGCTTCTCTCAATCGTCAACCCCACTTTAAGTGAAAGCGCTCTCGTGAGCAAAGTGATGTCACTGCAGGATATGGATTCAAGGTATTTCTATCTCCAGGTATTGAATGGCAAGCTTCAAATGGACATCACGATTCTGCGACCGTCTTGGCTTATTAAACTGCCCAATAGCGTGGTTAGTGGTATGGGTTATGCAAACTATCTATGCTTTGATGTTGACATGAACGCCATAAAGGGGCAACTAACAGCATTTATGGAAGAATTGAACAAGCGTCAAACCCCTTATACGGTCCTTGTCAATCGTCATACAGACCGTTCCAAGGATTTCCTTTATAGCGGTTTCCATAAGGCGCTCCTGGACGTAATGGCCTCGGATAAGGTTGAGCTTTGGGAAGTTAGGGTATATGTCCGTGCCGGAGTTAACCTCGTTGCTTACAAGTCTGGACCAAGGAAGAAATACTCCGTAGAGATTTGCAAAGGCAGCGCAACATATCCCGTCCTTATCAATGGACGCGAAGCGGCTTTCTATCTGCTGCTGCTATGCGGCTCGGCTAGTTCTCAAAGAGGAATCGATTTTGAATATGACCGTGAGAAAAGTAGAACGGTTCAATCACAATTCATAGAGGCTTATCAATTGGTCAGCAATCGGGAAGAACACTTTCCGGACATAACACTCTCATCCACGTTCCGCCCGATTAAGGCCAAAGTCATGAAGGGACTGGAGGAGTGCGGGATAAAAGGCGAGCTTCACCTCTTTAAACCGACAAAGACAGGGAAGAATACATATTACATCCCGGTTAATCCAGAAAATGTCAAAATAATCAGCAAGGAAGGCTCAACCCCATTATTAAATTCAACGATATACCAGACTTTTTGCAGACTGTCTAATAATTAATGTGCTACAAGTGACACGCTTTTATATCAGAATGGTGGAACTTACTACCATCAGGTTTAAGACAATCTTAAAACCGTAATGTGGAACACAGACACTGTTCTATAACATTTCTGTTTTGTTGAATTCCTTTGAGAATTAATCTTAAAAGTGTCGCTCATGCAAATACTTACAGGCATACCTGTATCCGTAAATACAATCTAAATATGGCGCACGGAAGACCGGTAAACAAAGGCACGCAGAATAAGGTAATTGTTCACACCATATGAAACCACAAATACGCTTCGACAATAGTTTTCACCTGGAGCAAACGGAAAGAAACGATATGTGTACATGCGTTAGGACACTCTCGTAGCCCGTAGATGGACAAACTCGCAAGTTTGAAAAAACGTCGCGAGTTAACGCATTAATTTGAGCCTTTTCCCATATAATCAACAAGCGTTTCTGTACGAAATCAACGTATTCTGTATAAAATGGTTTTCGCTGTCATTTCGTACAGTATTGTTGGGGATTGTAAAACTGATTTTGAGGGTTTGAGGGGATTGAGGATATTTACGGCGGGGATGAGGTAAGCGTCTCCGCGATGACGTTGCCAAGAATACAGGGATACCATTGACCAAGTCGGGAGTGGAGAGGAAGATCGGAAGAACAATCATCAAGGCTGTCGCTAAATTATTCGGAAAATAGATGATTTGACCGGTTACCTTACACAAAAACTGGCATTAACGAGTGTAAGAAGTAAAAACACTAATTGTAAGGATATGCAAAGAGATCATAAGATCAACGAGAAACGGCTTAGGCGGATTCATCAGATCTGGGCCAACGTGGCTAGGATATATGCCAAGGCAACAGTACAGATTAACCGTGTTGTAAAAAGTGGGCCTTCACCGGCAGGCCGCAAGGCGGTGATATTCAAAGGAGAGATGGACTTCATCTCTCGGTGCATCCTTGACCGGAAGAACATTGAGACCGGAGGGCAGTTGTTTGGGTACTGGACGGAGAACGGGACTCCGGTGATTCTCTATGCCATCGGACCGGGACCACGGGCGAATCATCAGGTGACATTCTTCAATCAGGATGTTGACTATCTGGTGAAAGTCGGGAATATTCTTCGGAATCGCTATGGGCTGCACCACATCGGAGAGTGGCACTCGCATCATCAGCTCGGGCTGGCGAAACCAAGCGGACACGACTCGGACAATATGACAAGTGTGATCAAACGGCGCGACCTCGGGGAGTTCCTCCTCTGCATCGGGAACTGCGACAACTTTTCGTCTTCACTGAACGCCTTCCTCTGCGATTCATCTGAATGCCGAAGCATAGCGTGGGACTACGTGATGGCAGACAGTCCTCTCAGGCATGTCATCGACAATGATCTGGGCAGACTTATCAGTAAGCCGCTGACAGTCCAAGCACGCCATAAAGACCCTATACTCAATCAATAGCAATGAATATGAACAAAGAAAGATTTCTGGCGGAGAATCAGGTACTGGCATCGAAAGTCCCGTCAAGCGCCTACCGCTTTATTGGCATAGGCACATCCTCTCCGTACTTAAGAATAGCGGCACGAACAAACAATGGACACATCTACACTCTGCACTTTGACCTGAGAGGGTTTCCCGAATCCTCCCCGAAAGTGTTTGTCACAAAGATGCTCAAGGACAGATCCTGTAATGACATGAGCGGTGCAAGCGGTTCAATGCACACCCTGTGCAGCGAACACGGCTGGACACGGATCTGCCACTACGGACAGACGGCCTGGACACCTTACGTTTCTCTTTTCAAGGTGTACGTGAAATGCTGCCTGTGGCTGAATATGTACGAGCAGCATCTCTTGACAGGAATGCCGATAGAGTTCTATCTTAACCATCAGCTATAAGAAACAATTCAAACCAACATATAATATGATTTCAAAACAAGGACTTTCTGATCTTGCGGCGGATGTCCGCGACATCAATTACGGCAACTCGATCAAAGAGTTGGTATTCAATCCCGAAACAGGCGATTTCGAAGCCTGCACACGAGGAACTTCACACGGTTCAGGTGAGATCGTGACCGAGATGACAGAGGGAGGTTTCGCTGCTGAAATGGCAGCGGGCTCCCCTTCCTTCAGAGTCATTCTGGATGCGCAAGATATTGAAGCATTGAAAGACGGACCGGCTATCGTGGAAGGACGAGCTTACGAATGGGAAGGAGAGGATGTTGTTCATATCAGGACCAAACCTCTGAGGCATTCGTTCGGGAAAGAGTGCAAAGCCTATTTTGTGAGGCATGGAGAGGATATTCCTGAATATTCAAAATATGTGGTAACAGTAAAAGGAGGCAGCGCCGATGTTTACAAAAAGGAAGAGGATGGAAATCTCGAACCTATTCCTTCTGAACTCATTCCGTCACGTGAGGAATTATATTCAAGAAGCAAAGGGATCCTTGAGGTTGACATATTGAGAGAAAAACGAGTCCTAATTGTGGGTTTGGGGAGTTTCGGCAGCCATATCGCAGTGGAATTGGCAAAGGCTGGAGTCGGAAGTTTCTCCCTTATGGACTTTGACCGGGTCGAGCTACACAATCTGGCAAGGCACATCGCGACAGTCAACGATATCGGGCGGTTGAAGACGGACGTGGTCGAGGATGCCATCAAAGGAAAGAATCCGTATGCGGCAGTCGATAAATACTCTATTGACTTGAATGACGACCTCGTATTGTTAGAACAAGAAGTTCACAGAGCGAACATCGTGGTTTGTGCCACCGATAACAACAGAAGCAGGTTCGCCTTGTCAAGAGTTCTGAAAGAGAAAGGCAAAGTAGGGATATTCGGTCGTGCCATCACACGTGCTGAAGGCGGAGACTTGTTCCGCTACCGTCCGGGAGGTCCGTGCTACAGTTGCCTGATCGGGAAGGGATCCTCAAACGAAGAGGAGATAAGCGACCTGCAAGCCGCGAGGCGTGAAGGGAGGATTCCGGCATACGTCTCTCAGGAGGATGCTGAGGCAATGGTTCAGGTAGGACTGTCCTCAGACATTCTTCCGATCTGCAATCTGATGGTGAAACTGGTTCTTGTAGAACTCTCAAAAGGAATGGATTCGGGAATATCCTCGCTTGAAGACGAGCTGACTTATGACTATTACATTTGGGCCAACCGCCGTGACAGGCACTATGCGAATTGGAAGCCGTTTCAGGCTGCCGGCCAAGGGCCTACAATCCTCAAATGGTATGGAGTACGTGTGGAAAGGAATCCGGATTGTCCGTTATGTGGCGAAAGAATAAATCTTGAATCCGGAGAAGGAATAATCGAGGGTCTGGAAGGCGTGGAACCTGAACTCTAATGATTTATGGCATATCGATACAACGAGAAAACCGGAGAGTTCGAAGATTTAGGGAATAACCGGAGAAAAAGAGATGCCGGTGACAAACCTACGGTTGAGACAAAGAAAAATAACAGTGGTTGGATCTTGGTTGTCGTGGTCATCTTTGCGATCAACTTTTTGGCTCAATTGCTCTCGGCACTCCAGCAAGGATAAGATAACACACACTAATCATCATCAAATTATGTCACCGAATTTAAAGTACATTTTCTCGGCCCTGATTCCTGCTTTGGGATGGGGCTACTGGCTTTGGGAGGAAGATCGCGAAGTCGCCAAGAAATGCGGCAAGATAGGCACCATCGCTTTTGCTGTCGGTTTCCTGTTCAGTATGTGCACCGGACTAATCGGAAGATAAACACCTCGGCCTATCTACAAACCACCGCCGTGCGGCTATGCATAGGGATGTTTGTAAGTATGGTTGCGCGGCCGACCCACCTCTCAAATGCAGGGTCGGCCGTGGGGGATGAGCTGCAAAGGGGTGTAGGCAGGATGGCAGGGCCGTGGTTTGCAAAAAGCCGATGAATAGCAAAAAGCCCTGACCAGCAAAAAGCCTATCGGGCTTTGCAATACCACCCATAGGTGAAAACAAGGTTTGTACGAAACCAACGTATTCTGTACGAAATGAGATTCGGTGTCGTTTCGTACAACATTACCGAAGGTTCGTAAAAGTGATTTTGAAGGGTGGCGTGGATTGAGGAACTTTGTGTCATCGGAGGGTTAAGATGGGACGATAGTCAGAACCATAGATGTGGTTACCTTTTTGGGGAAAGGGCATTAATAGGCAAAGAGCAAAGACAGTACAAGAAACAAAAACAAAAACGAATATGAAAGGAATCATCAGAATTTTGATTGTGGCGCTGGCGGTGGCCGGGGCGGACGTGAATGGCTGGATGGCGATGGCACAGGGAAGACGTGGGGCCAAGGGCGGCCAGGAGAGCCAAGTGCAGGAGGCCAAGGACTATAACTTCTTCAGGGCGAGGGAGGTGATGAATGAGTCCGGGGACTACGAGAAGGCGCTGGGGTTACTCGGGAAGCAGCTCCAGAGTGCGCCGGGGGATGTCAAGACGCTGGTGTTCAGATGCCAGCTTTACAGGGATTTGGGGCGCTATGGGGAGGCGCTGGCGGACATCAACGCGGCGATTAAGAACAACAACCGCAAGTCGGGATATTCAGAGGCGGCGCTATACTGGTGGAAAGCGTGGGTTTACGACGCGATGGGAGACAAGGACGGGAATATGCGGAATCTGGAACTGGCATATTCAGCGGCTCGGAAGAACCGCAAGAATGAGGGGGAAAACTACGCCAAGCTTTGCCACAACTACTGCGACAAACTGACGCGCGCGGGGCGGGACGCGGAGTCGCTCGCCATCTGCCGCGAACTGATGAAAGAAGACGAGACTGACATTGTCGCCGCGTCTTTGGCGGCAAGGAATATGCTCGCGGCGGGAGACATAGAAGGAGCAGGGAAAATCATCCGTGAATATTCAAGGTTCGGAAGCGACAACACCGAATTCGACTATGCGTCAATGAAATACTGGGAGGCAGTCGGCGACAGGCATAAGGCTGTGGATGCGGCGCTTGACTATGTAGGACATTATGACGCGGAGCAGATCGGTGTCGTGATTGAGACCTTGAAGGCTGACAAGAAATATTCAGAGACAATGCTGAGGAAGAGAATCAAGGATGGTTCTGAAAACAAGCCGACTTGGCAGGGTATTCTGGCTTTATACTACTACAATACGCTCGATTATGAACTTGCATTGAAGGAGTTCTTCCAAATTATCGAAGAATATGGCATCAAGGATGAATTAGCGCAATATGTGGCACGATGTTATGACATGCTGGGGATGCCAGAGGAAGCGGTCAAAACACTAAAGGAGGCTGAGGAAGCCCAGATCAAAGAAAATCCATGGTACTACTATTGCCTGTTGGGAGACTACTATCAAGATTGCGGACATTATGAGGATGCCACCTCGGTGCTTGACAAGGCGATTGAAGAAGACCCGGCGGACGCGTTCCCTTACTACAAAAGCGGGTGGTGCTATGAGTTCCTTGGCGATGACGCAAAGGCGCTGGAGCGCTATTCCTCAGGAATAGAGATGGACGATAGTTATCCTTACATATTCCTGATGCGTGGTGAGATTTATCTGAAACAGGGGAAGAAGGAACTCGCGGACGCTGATTTCAAGGCAGTTGTGGAGAAAGACACCGTTTTTAGCGAGAGCAGCTGCCGTCAGTATGCGCTGCATTTTCTGGGAAGGGACAAGGAGGCGCTGGAATGGCAGGATTCGTTGGCGGCGAAGTTCCCTGACGATCCAGGAACCTACTATGACCAGGCCTGCCTGTATTCCAGAATGGGGCGGACGGAGGATGCGTTGAAGGCGATCAAGACCGCGCTTGAGCGTGGCTACAACAATTTCCAGCACATAGCGGATGACAATGACCTTGACCCGATCAGGAATATTCCCGAGTTTGTGTCGCTGGTCGGGAAATATAAAGCCGAGCATCTCGCGTTCGTGGAAAGGCTTCGCAGGGAACTCCGTGCAGAATCAGCTGATTCACTGGGCTACGGCACAATCACGGAAGTGGCCTTCAAGCGTCATCAGGGAGGGACGTTCGAAATTCCATGCGAGGTCAACGGCCTGCCCCTTCAGATGCTGTTCGACACCGGTGCATCGTCCGTCACGCTATCGTCCGTGGAGGCCAACTTTATGCTGAAGAATGACTACCTGTCAACCAAGGACTTAGGCGGCAAGGAATATTACCGGATAGCCGACGGCGGCCTCACGGAAGGCACGCTCGTGACCCTTCGTGAGGTCAAGATCGGTGACTTTGTCCTGAAAAACGTGAAGGCCTCCGTCGTGTCCAGCCAGAAGGCTCCCCTTCTCCTCGGCCAGAGCGTGATGGAGCGCTTCGGCACCATCACCATCGACAACATCGGCGGCAAGCTGCTGATAAAGCATTGACGGGAGTGTAACATCCAAATTGATTGGAGTTCGTACACCGAAGGACGGTCTGGCGTACCAAACCGCTTTATGGCTGCCTTGGGTACATAAAAAGGTGTACTGGTGTACAAAACCACCTTAGAAGGGCATTTGATACACCAGAAGGGTGTTTCCGGTACGGACTATATGGAATACATATCTTCAAATGTTTATGACTGACTATGAATTTGTATCTTGACATCGATGGGGTGCTGCTGGATTACGCGACAGATGGCCCGGCTGAAAACGCTATTATATTCATCGATTTTATAACCAGTGAATTCGATTGTCATTGGCTCACTACGCACTGTCAAGGGGACTCCACGACGGCGGTTGAATATTTAGCTGAATATTTTCCTCCCGAGGTGATAGCCAAGCTCAAAGTGGTCAAGCCCACGGTTTGGCGTACATTAAAGACAGAGGGCATAGACTTCAGCAAGCCGTTTATCTGGTTGGATGACTGTCCGTTCCAGGCAGAGATTAAGATGTTGGATTCCAAGGGGGCATCAGATTCCTTGTTCAAGGTGAATCTTGGAAACAGGGATGAGCTTCTTGGGGTAATCGAGTTCTTGAAAAAGAGGATGAGTCCATTGAGCACAGACCACGACCCTGGGCAAGGTCAATGAGACAAGCAAAATGGAATAATCGGACAGAAACGCACATATCTACCTTGGAAAAACGGACAGAAATATGTACTTTTGTCTTGGAAAAGCGGACAAAAGTATGATTAAAAGGAAGATTGACAACAAGATAGAATTTTTCTACAAGAATCATAACAAGGCGTTGCTTCTCACCGGGGCAAGGCAGACGGGAAAAACATTTGCCATAAGGCGGTTCGGAGCGGAGAATTTCGACAGTATCGTGGAGATCAATTTTGTAGAGAATCGAAGCGCAATTGGTTTCCTTGACGGTGCGGCTGATGCAAAGGAGATGATACTCAGAATTTCAGCGCTTGCCAAGACGAAAATGATTCCAGGCAAGACGCTTATCTTCTTTGACGAAGTGCAGGAATATCCGGAAATCGTCACTCTGATAAAATTCCTGGTGGAAGAAGGAAGTTATAAATATGCTCTGAGCGGATCGCTTCTTTGTGTCGAGTTGAAGGATCTTAGGAGCGAGCCGGTCGGGTATATGGACATATTCGATATGTATCCGCTGGATTTTGAGGAATTTGCTCTTGCGGTTGGTGTGGCCCCAACCATAATTGACTCTCTTGAGGAAAGTTTCAGGAACAAAACTCCTGTTGACAGGATAGTGCACGAAAGGATGATGAAAGTGTTCCAACTTTATCTGGTGGTCGGCGGAATGCCTGCCGCTGTCTCCAAATATATTGACACCAACAACCTGCGCCTGGTGGAAGAGGAGCAGAAGGCCATCATCAAACTTTACAAGAAGGACATCGCCAAATATGATCCGGGGGACAAACTGTACCTGAACGACATCTTCGATTTGATTCCTTCGGAGCTGAACTCTAAGAACAAACGCTTCATTCTCAAGAATCTCAATGAGAATTTCAAGTTCAATCGGTACTGCAACAGCTTCCTGTGGCTTAGGAACGCAGGTGTCGCCCTGCCGACATACAATGTGGAGGAGCCAAAATATCCTTTGAAACTGGCCGAGCAGAGAAATCTGTTCAAGTTGTTCCTCAACGATGTCGGACTCCTCGCCTGCCAATATTCAGACGGATTGCAGCTGAAACTTCTTCGCGGCGAAATGAATGTCAACTATGGCGGGATATTCGAAAATGCCGCCGCGCAGGAATTGACAGCCCACGGTTTCTCTCTGGCTTACTTCAACAACAAGAAGCTGGGAGAACTGGATTTTATCGTGACCTACAAGGAAAAGATTCTTCCGATAGAAATCAAATCCGGCAAAAACTACGAGCGTCACAGCGCTATGGACAATGTTCGGAAGGTTCCTAACTATGAAATAGATAGCGAAATGGTCTTCTGCAATGATAACCTTTCAGTGAAAGGCCCTGTCACATATTATCCAATCTATATGCTGATGTTTCTCAAAAACGAGCATATTGACAATGACTTCATCTATAAACTGGATCTGCAGGGGATCTCGTAAGGCCCACGACCAATAGACTAAAGATGTCAATCGGTACACCAGAAAGGGTCCTTTGGTACAAAACGAGGAGTGGACAGCATTTGGTACGGCAGAATGGCTTTATCTGTACGAATTTATAATACAATGAACCTAAGAATGAAGAACACTTTCAGATGGCAAATTATGAAGGTAGCAGGACTTGTTCTGATGCTATGCGGAGCGATTACGCCGTGCAAGGGGCAGCGGGAGTTCCGGAAAGACGAGTTTCTGCGGAACTGCGGGTTTTCGGTGGAGGAAAACAAACTTTCCGACCAAGAGGAATATGACATCATCCACTCTGGCGTTTACAGAAGCGAGAAAACCCAGAATCTTTATGAGCGGTTCAACCGAACGCGAGACTATGAGACCAATCTGGAGATTTGCAGGGAACTGAGTCTTGGATTATCAATGAGAAATTTTACCGGCTACAGAGGGACGGACTCGCTGCTGATTGACAACTTCTTCGCCAGAGCAATCGAAAAGACAGAGAATAAAGATGTGCTGGTGAGGCTTATGCTGGGTTATGCGAACGACAAGTCGTACAGCGTGCAGGGCATCATTGGGGAAGAGTGTCTGAAGCCGGAATGCTTTGTCAATGATTCATTGAAAATCACCGCTTTGGGATATGCCATAGATGGATGTTGGGAGAAGGAGGAGCCTGACCTGAACAGACTATGTGAACTTTGGAAAGACAGGATGGTCACCACGACAAGGGCGTTAGGGAAGGACAGCCGGCAAGCGTACGATTCTCTCCTTGGCTATGCCCAGATTACCCAATATGCCGATGAGGCCGACACCGTTGCCGTGGACTCGCTGATCCGCTACCATCTGGAGGAGTGCGAAACCTACAAGGATGACTGGATCTCCGACATCTACGTTGATCCTTTGTATATGAGGTACATAACCTGCCTTAAAACCCATAATTTCAAATATGCCGTTGATATTCTGAAACTTCTGGCCGAATCGACATTCCAACAGAAAGAGGATCAATACTCATACAAATGGAAAGCCGAGGCGAAACTTATGGTCATTTACGAGACCGCAAGATTATTCTATGCAATCAAGAATTCGGAATATTCAGAATGGATCAAGGAGGCGATGGATCAAAGCATCACATACCTGTCTCCGACGGGAGGGTTCACCCAGCTGACGGAATACATCGAGCCTGACTTCAATTTCTTGCAATCAGTAGTGAATCTGATGCCGCTCGCCTACAACTCATCATCTGCGAAAGAGGCTTACAACACGGCCCTGTTCATCAAGGGAACTTCCTCGCTGATCACGTCAACCCTCATAAAGGCGATCAAGGAGTCAGGAGTCCCGGAGCTTGTGGAATATGTTGATTCTCTGAGGCTGAACTACAATCCTCACCCATACCCTTCCCGTTCAATCGCGGCATTCGCCTATCCGGAGGTCCAGGCTTCCCTCGAAAGGGAGCAGCACTTCAGCAACCTGCTGAACGAGACGGTCTCAAAGATCCCGTCGGAAGAATTATGGAAGAACTGCAACGTGACGTGCGATGATGTCTATCAAAGCCTTAAGGCAGGCGAGACGGCGGTGGAGATAGTGCGTCCGCTCACTTTCGTCAACGAAGAGGAATGCTACTATGCCCTGATCCTGAACCACGGCGATCCGGAGCCGAAGAAGGTCAGACTCTGCCCTTGCGACACGGTGGATAAATATATTCACCAATGGAATCCTTATTACAGCAAGTCACACGAACTGTATGACCTTCTGGTCGCCCCGATGGCACCTTTCATCAAGGGGGAGGAGGTCTATTATTCCCCTGCCGGACTTTTAAGCCTTGTGAATATCTCCGCGCTCAGCGACGGCAAAGGCCGCACCGTGGCCGACCGATGGAATCTTCACAACTGTTCCTCCACAAAGTCACTGTGTGACCGCGACAGCAAGCCGCTTGAGTCCATAGTGCTGTTCGGGGCTATGTCTTATGAGAAAAACGATATCACCCCACATTTCTCGGAGCAGGGTGAGATTCTGAGAGACGTGGAGCGGGACGGCTTCGGCTACCTCAAGGCATCGTTCAGTGAAGTGCTCACGATCAACTCTCTTGCGGAGGAAAAAGGCATCCGGCCTTCGTATTATACCGGTGAGGCAGGGAGTGAGAAAACTTTCCGCGCCCTTACCGGGAAGGATGTCTCGATAATCCACCTTGCCACGCACGGTTTCTATTACAACTCCGAACGCGCCAAACAGAATGATTTCGTTTTGAAAAGTGATTCGGGCATAGCCTTGAACAGATGCGGGATTGTATTCTCGGACTGTATGGAAGCCTGGAGAAACGGAATCGACCCTTACGATGACAACAACGGAATTATGCTGGGTTCCGAGATCGCAAGTATGGATCTGACAGGCACCGACCTTGTTGTTCTGGCGGCCTGCAACACAGGTCTCGGGGACATCACGAACGAAGGCATCTCCGGTCTGCAGCAAGCGTTCAAGAAGGCCGGGGCCAAGTCCCTCCTGATGAGCCTGAAACCAATAGATGACGAGGCCACATATGAGTTTATGACTGAGTTCTACAAGCATCTGTTCAATGGTCGCTCGAAAAAAGAGTCGTTCGACTGGGCTGTCAAGCGCCTCAAGTCCATCCCGAAATATTCAAAACCTGGCTATTGGGCATCCTACATATTGCTTGACTAAATAATGTCGTCGATGAATGTCTGGCTGCACCATCGGGAAACGAAAAATGCGAGAAACGTTTCCCAAGAGTGCGGATTGCACTCTTGAGGAGCAAAAGAGGTCGAAAATGTTGCCGAAGGGATTCAGAGCAAGCCTAAAGTGCATAGTTCTGTTTCTTTCCATCCAGACTCACGGTTCTTCTCTTCGGGCTTGTAGAACAAAGTGGCGACAGAAAAGAGCTGACTCTGTATGCCAGGAGTGGGTGGCTGGAGAGAATCGCGAATGGTGTCTATAAGCTCGAAGGAGCATTCCATCGCTTTATGGAATACGGAAAAAGAAGCATCTCCCCAGGCCCCGCAGCACCATCCAGTGAATGCCAACTAATTATCAATGAATACATAAGAACTTTGCCTTTAGTTGAACCCTCCCAAAGAAGTTCACTTATTTCGCTGAATATAAAAACATTACACACCACTCTTTGAATATCAACCAGTGGCAGCCAATCAATTAGCGATCAACCAATTAGGCATATTTCTATAGCGAAATCGAGCCAAAGACAATACATTAAACCACTCATTCACAGAGCGATGCGCATCACGTCCCATTTTTGAGAAGAGGAAGGCCTTGCCTGAAAATCATCATCAAAAAAGTGTCGAAAGTCCGATAATATCACTATCTTTATAACGTTTCTGCCAATATGGCGTGGAACGGACTTATTGATGAAGGTATTTGTCAGAAATGTCTTCTACTAAACAAAATCAATTAAGATTGAATTATGAGCATTTTTCGTTACAACGTATTTATTCTTGACCCCGAAAACCGCCTATTTAATCAGAATGGTCAGATATTGTATGGGGAAGGTGTCTATGACCATCTTGCTATAGATATACAACTATCCAATAGTGAGATAATTACCTACATTTCTAATGCTGACACATCTAGACGATATTTCGAATCAAGATGTGCTCGCCCTGATGATTGGAAAGAAGCGGATCATCGCTTGTTGGTCAGATGTTTTATTATGCTCAAAGACGTTGGCCATAATTGCAGTATGTTTAGAAAGAACAAAATCTTTCTTATCATTCGTAATCAAAAGGTCAAAGCCGTATTTGAGCAATTATTGAAAAACGATAAATTCAAGTGCAGACACATTTGTGTTCCAGATATGATTGCTCCAGGTTACGTCGCAGTAACGCAACCCTAACGTGCAGCAGCCCTAACGTGTAGTACTCTCCGGATGATTTCGATTGTAACGACACAAAGAAACGCTCGCTATCCACGAAGGTGCGGCACACAATCTCCATTGATCACCTGTGGAAAACTTCTGGTCAATCATTAACGAATGTGCAAGGCCTCCGGGGTGATCGGACTTGGTACACCAAAGAACGCGCTGGTGTACCAAACCTCATTAGGGTGGCGTTTGGTACAGGAAAGGGTGGCTCTGGTGTACGAAACCACATTAGGAGGGTGTTGGTACACCAAGAGGTCATTTCCGGTACGAAATTATCTTGCGATGACAGTTGGCATACAAGAAGAGCGTTCTGTGTACGGATTGTATGTGGGAATACATTCATCAAACGCATCATTACGAGCAGCCTGATGGCAAGCGAACATATTCAAGCAAGCATATTCATTAGAAATCGTGGCGAGCGTTTCGTACGATATTCTTTGATTTCGTACATTTGTCGGGGGGAGTTGGTGATTATTTGGAAATAATCTGTACATTCGTGGGCGAAAGATCTGGA
>ERZ1026780.830-NODE-830-length-22438-cov-7.638833_pt1 | contig 22438 bp, 13 predicted proteins | sample MGYA00380126_ERZ1026780 | MGnify/ENA primary metagenome ERZ1026780 (study PRJEB33269, sample SAMEA4719762) | human gut metagenome | biome: human-associated habitat; feature: organic feature; material: feces | place: Cameroon | collected 2013-10 ... | reverse complement strand
CACTGCAAATAAAGGCTGAAGCCGCCTTTGGGCGGCTTCAACTGCGACAGTTAGGCTTACTTTTTCAATCGACAGATTTTTTCATATGTTTCTACACCAACGCCTTTTAGAATGTGTTTTCTATTGGTGCTTATAGATACGGCAATAAATCAGGTTGATTCTCCCCAGTGTGAAAACAAACTCCGATTTGTGCGGCTCTCGCTACCGCTCCGCAGAATGTTTCTGGTTTCTGCCAAAGGCTGCAACATTCGCACTTCACGACCCTAAAAGTGATTGTCTTGCGACTGGCTTCTGCGAAACCAGATATAGTCTGCGGAGCGGTAGCGAGAGTATCAATCATCGGAGTTTATCAACCCTTTTTATTGCCGGAGCAATAAACAAACTTTTGAGACCCGTGATTTTGTGTCATTCATCTACAAACCACTGCGGAAACAACGCGCACACAGTCTTGTTGGAGGCTAAATTCCCATACCCGATATACAACCAGTTATTTGGGCTATCAGTACTGAACACACGCGCACAGTCTGCAAAATACCCCTGCAATCCTTGGACTCCGCTCGTGAAGAAAAGTTTGTTTAACACAGTACGCGCCTCAAACAATCGTGAAACCATATCAGATGCATATACCTCATCTAGTGAAAGTTTAGCGAAAGTGTACTTGATCCGTTCATACTTAACAAACGTCCATTGACTTGGTTTTATGACAGTGTACCGTAGTGAAACCCCACACGAACAATCGACGGAAGTTGATACATCCAGCCATCGAGCATCATCCGGGTCATCATAATATGGGTGAAAGAACGTGTCGGTTGTGGAAGTAGGGGAGAGAGACCCCTTTCTTGACACTGAATTACAACAGGCGCAACAAGGAATCAAGTTTAAGGGAGAAAATGCATACTTCACATATTGCGACTTGGGGAGGTAATGATCAAGGGTACGTGCCAAATCGTGCCCACAATATGCACATTTCGTGTTATACCCATTCTTCAACAAGGTGTCTCGAACTCGTTTGTTTCCTACCTTTGTAATACGAAATTCTTCATACACACGAATCGCTTCTTCTTGATTAAGGACTCCGGCAATGTCGGAAGACTTTGGGACGCGATGCGCCAAGCCATCCGATAATGAAGCATCATATTCACGTTCCGCTGTTTCAACGGCAGACAGAACCGAAGGATCCGTAAGTTTTCTTGAACGTGAAGCATGAGAATGAATCGCTGTAGCCTCCAAAATCTCATGTCCCGTCATCTTGGGTTTAACCAACCTATGCATCTGTATTCCGATCACGACATGCCAGCATTACCCTGAGTATTGCCTTCGCCTCCAATCCTAAATGCCCTCCAAAAGAATTAATTATATCCCGATAAGATTTCCCACCTTCATCGACGGCCTCTCTCAACAGACAATGGTAACCCGAACTGCGCATTTCCAAACCAAACACATCGTTCAAAAGAAGGCCAAGACCCTCACCAAATGTCTCAACCCGTGGGTGTGACAGTTCTACATCATATCCTCTACGGTCTAAGATCCAAACCGAATCACGCGTAACTTCTTGTAAAACAACTGGTGAATGCGTAGCTATGAGAGCAATAGCATTTCGTTCCTGTAAAAGGAAGGTTAGGCATCGAATGAAGGACGATAACAAAGGAGGGTGAAGATGACACTCTGGTTCATCAATCAAGACAAGGAACTTCTCATCCAAAAGGCAAACAAGTTGTGACACAATCAACATCAATGCTGCATGACCTGAGCTCAGAGCATTAAAAAAACGAATGGCATTACGTCTAATTTCAGATGGAACACCATCAAGCAATCGTTCTCCTTCCAACATCGCAAAAATTGGATCACTCTTCAATATTTCAAGGCAACTCAACCAACGTCCACGAAACGGCCCCGTTCGACATTTCACCAAAGCATCCGAGAACTTCTCCGATAAAGTCCGCATCGGCTGAACATTCATACCCTCAACGTTTTCATTTCGTTCAACGCCAATCCGATGGAATGCAATTGGTCCCTTTTCTCGTCCTTCAATGGCAGAGTCAAAAGCGCTAAACGACGCATAGACAACACCATACACACTGCCTTTGACAAATTCAACCTTACCAATTCTTCCGTTTCCTTCGCCAATCGGCATCGTCAATCCACAAATCGACGCTGCGATGCATTTCAGCAGATGGGTTTTCCCTACACCATTCCGTCCAATGACCACTTTAATATTCGATGGTGGATTTGAACTTGTCGACACGGAAAACAATAAATCGGGAACCTCGGTATTTCTTGCTTTGGGGTATTTGTAAGTAAACTCAAAATCAGTTAATGCAGGTTTCCCATGTGCCAACTTTGCAAATCGATTCTTCAACCGATCAACAGAAATGCCACGCATCAAAGAAATCGAAAGGCATTTCTCGTTCTTATTTCGGCGATAGTACACTTGATTGTGAGCCATGTCATTTAAGGCGGAAAGAACAATTCGCCGTTCTTTAGATTGTCCAAAGAACTCATAATACGCATCTCCACCTCCAATGGAAAAGAAGTTTTCAGGAAGTGCCTGAAACTCTTTGGGCAATGTCGGGGTTCGAATCCCACAGACATTCTCTCCTCGTGAAATACTCTTACGATAGGGGTCTACATCTTGCCCTTTCAAACCACATTCACCAATCTTAATCTCAAATGCAGGAGAGCGAACAGAATTACAGTCAAAGTAATAAATGACATACATTGTCTCAAATGCAAACCAATCATCCCACTTCGTATGAACTAGATAACAACAATCTCGGGCCAGACTCGGAACGTTCGTATAATCTTCTACAAGTTTAAATCTCATAACGAAAAAATCAAGCAAGTACAAAGATACAATCCAAAGCCACCTTCACCTGTTCGGCAAACTTTCCAGACGGGATAACCACGCACCGAAGTTCGGGCACGCACGGCGCATCTTCTCCAGGCCGATTCTTGCAGCAATGGCAATTCCCTGCGAGGTTTTACCATAGCGCCCATTCGTCCATTTGAGAATACGATTCGACGGCGACGTTTCAACACCGTTGTTGATCCGTTCGGGCGATCCACACGCAGCAACGACATCTTCAACAATCGCACCATCGACATCCAATCCCTCTGCCAATATCTCCACATCACTGAAAAGCAGAGCCTCAAACTCATGGACCGCCACAAAGGGGAGATAACGTCGCCACACAGGAACCCCAACAAGCTCCCTTTGAACATCCACAATCGCAGATACATTCAACTTCTCCGCAATCACATCCGGAGATGGGTTTTGCAATTGGCGGACTTCGTCAAGTCCGGGCCATTCCTTGACTCCGTAATAATCGACAAACGTCGCTACGTATATGTCCGGCCTCTGTCTCAGGAAATTTACGACGTCCCTCCTGGCGCGGGAGAATTTCACATCACCGCCCTTTTGCCCTTTCTTTGAAATCTGCGTTGCCTGAAGATAGATTCCCCTACTCCAAAAGTAGGGGGCGAGAACTTCCGTAACAAATCTCTGTTCGCTCGCCCCCTCCGCAACAACCATCACCGGAACCACGTCACTCATGCGTCGGTCCTCCGGCAATGACATTCTTCTGCCAAAGTTCCCCAAGCGAGTAGTCCTCAAGCCAAACCTTGAAATCAGCCTCCTTCAACCGCTCAAAGACCGATGCCCCCGCAGAGCGCCGCACAACGATAAGGTCCTCAACGCCAAAATGATCGATCAACTGAGGAGACTGCGTCGCCACGATGACCTGCGTTTGCCGCGCGGCCAATTTCACCATCTCCGCGAACTGGCAAATCGCCATTGGATGAAGCCCGAGCTCCGGCTCGTCAATGATGATCGTGGAGGGAAGATCTGGCTGTAGAAGAGCCGCCGCCAAACAAATAAACCGAATCGAACCATCTGAAAGATGATAGGGCTGGAATGGATAATCACTTCCCCATTGACGCCAGGAAAGCTTCACCTTCTCCGCAGCTCCCACGTTGACGACATCCAACCTGAAATCATCGAAGAACGGCATGACGACGCGTACATTCTCAACGATACGTCGATAACTTTCCCTCTGATCACTTCCACCCTCTTTCAGGGCACGTAGGAACGGCGCGATATTGCCGCCATCGTTCCGCAACCGTTCGCAATCCTCGGCAATCTCTGACCGACGCATGGGAGAATTCGCGCTTGTATCATGGAAGTGGTAGACCGTCCAACGGGAAATGGCGTCATAGACATAATACCCCACACCACGACAACCAGGATAAACAGCAGAAGCCTCGTCCCTTTCATCCTGTAGGCGACTTTCCAGCAATCCCTCACCATACCCTTTCCAGGCACGGCCTCGATACCGGCGGGCCTCCGAAATGGCGAACTTTTCGTCCACAGTCGGCGTCAAGGAGAACCGATAGGCGTTCTCCCCAAACGTAAACGCCACATTGATTTGCGGTGTCACCTTCAAACCATTGAAAGGGAAGGCATCCGCACCTCCGGCCTCCACGACAAACTTCTGGAATCCCTTCAAGGCCATCGCACGAACCATGCGGAACACTTGAATGAAATTACTCTTCCCCGCGCCATTTCCCCCCACGATTACATTTAAATCATGCAGTTCAAAATCCGTCAAGTCCTTGATGGACTTGAACCCCTGAATGGTCATTCTATCGATTCTTGCCACGATTATCCGCCTCGGTTTCCTTGATTATACCAAAAGCAGATTGGGGGGCGGTAGAGAATCGTGGGCGTTTTCTTTGGCAGAACCCGGACACGACAAGCGCGTCCCTCCCGTTCGCATTCGGACAATCGTGTCCAGTACATGCCAGGGCGTGGTTAGAACGTCTTGCCGACGAGGTGCCTGCGGTAGGCGCAGGCCGTTTCGTTGATCTCGCGCGCGTTCACGCGCAGGTTGTCGAAGACGCCCTTCCCGCCGTCCTTCCCGACCTCCAGCACCGTGTTAAGCGCCTCCGCCCTGCAGAAGCCGACCGTGAAGTCGCGCACGATCGACCCGAATGCGCCCTCCGCGCGGAACGCCGTGTGGCGCAGGCCCTTGTTCGGCGCATACCAGAAGCAGAAGCACTTGTGGTAGACGCCCGAGATGCCTGGCGCCTCCAGGAAGCCGATGCTGAAGTGGTCGCTGTAGCAGAAGTCGAAGAAGTTGTTCGAGGCCCGCACGTTGAAGCTGCAGCTCGTCCCGTAGTCCGCATAGTTGCAGGTGTAGAGCGGATGGACGTTGCGGAGGCAGTTGCCGCCCGAACGGAGCAGCACGCCCGTGTGGACGTCCGCGATGCGCAGATTCGTAAAGGTGTTGTCGTAGCCCTCCACGAGGACGCCGATGGAGTTCGTGGCCCCGTTGCCGACGATGTTCACGTTGAGGATGTCGCAGTCGGACGAGCCGTTGTTCGCGCCGCGCTTGACGTGGACGCCCACGCGCACGTGCTTGATCGCGACATCGCGGATGCGCGTCTCGCGTCCGCCGTCGATCGAGACGCCGTTCGCGACGCCGCTTCCGTCCAGCATGCCGCCCGTGAGGCCGTAGTTGCTGCCAATCGTGCGGATGTCGTTCGCCGGATGGCTCGCGCCGAGCCGCACCAGGGCCTCGGGGGAGGACCACCCCGGCGCGGCCTTGAGGACGGCGTAGTGGGAGAGGCGCAGGTCCACGCTCCGGCGCGGATGCGCGGGCGTGAGGATGGGCTTCGCGAGGAGGTACGTGCCGTCCGGGAAGTAGAGCGTGCGGTTGGGGTTCGCGTCGATGAGACGCTGCAGGGCGTCCGACACGTCCGCCCTACCATCGGCCACAAGATGGTCCGTGACGACCACAAAGCCCTGCCGCGCCGCCTCCGGCGCCGCCAAACCGCCCAGCGCCACCAGCGCGCAGACCACCATGCCATACACTTTTCCGATCATTTGCCGTCCTGTCCTTTCCTGCCAGAAAACGCGGCGCACGCCGCCGCGCACAGTATAGCATGTTCCGTGCGGACGTGCGGAAAATCCACATACGCCTGCTCCGGCTGTTTCGAGATTTCGAGAATTTCCCCTTGCGAAGGGAACATGGGTCTTGGTATCATGTCGAAGTTGCGGTTCTTCAGAATTTCTTTTCTCGTGGGGCGACGGGTATTTTTCGCCCTGTCTCGTGACTTTTCGTTCACCCCTCAACGCAACGAGGTGAAGCATGAAGAAGAAAGAGACGATGCGCGCGCGCCTGGGGACGGCCGGGCGGCTTGCGGGCGGACTGTTGGCCGGACTGCTGGCGATGACGGCGGCCCGGGCCAACGAAACAACGTGGATCGGCCCGGTGGCGGGTGGCGCGTGGCACGACGTCCAGAACTGGGACAACGGCGTGCCAACGGCGGATTCCACCGTCCACATCGCCGTGGAGGGCGACATGACGATCGCGCCAGCGGCCCAGCAGAACGCCACCCTGCTCCGTCTCCGCGCGACAGGAGAAGGCACACTGACCATCCCCCACACGGGCAACGGCCTCTTCTTCGGCAAGGACGCGGACGGAAGGTGCGGCGTGGACATCTCGGAGGATGTCGTCTGCGTCGTCCTGACGACGTTCCAGCCCGCCTCCTTGAACCTCCTGCCGCACTTCGTCAAGGCCGGCGCAGGCACGCTGGCCCTCGGCGACGGCACGACGAGCCCCAGCTTCGGACGGGGGAGCTGGAAGTTCGCCGGCGTCGACATCGCCGCCGGCACGCTCCGCATCCACTACAAGGGAAGTTCCGACGCCTTCGACCCGGGGCGGCCCGCCATCCTGCACGTCGGCCCCGGGGCGACGCTGGACGTCCAGGCACTCAACTGGCTGGTGAACTGGGGCCGCCTCGACGTGGCCGCGGGCGGCCTGGCAAACCTCAACGGCAAGCAGGACCTCATCGGCGGCCTCAGCGGCGCCGGCGTCGTCTCGAACGTCAACGAACTCACCTGTTCGCTGCAGGACGGCCCCTACCTCTTCACGGGGCGGATCTACGGCACCAGCCGGATCCTGCTCCAGCCCCACATGCCCGAAGCGTCCAGCAACTCCACGGCCAAGGTGGCCTGCACCGTCGAACAGGGGCGCTTCATCGTGGGCCCGGAGGCGCTCGCGAACATAAACACCGTCCTCATCCCCGACGCGGCGGTGGACTACCCGCAGGCGCTCCAGTTCGCGCCCGGCTATCCGGAGGGGACGGTCTTCGCCGCGAAGAAGATCACCTATCCCGACGCCCTGGCGCTCTGCCTGGAGGACGCCGAGGGGAGGCCCGCCACCGTGCGGGCCGACATCCGCGCGACCGGCACCGCCCGCGCGCGGCGGACCTCCGGCAGCGGCACGCTCGTCCATGCCTCGGAAACGCTGTACACGACGAACACGCTCCTCGCGAACACGGGCGCGCTCGTCGCCACGGGGGCGGGCACGACGCTTCAGCTCGGGGACGGGCGCGACGCCGCGGCGGACGCCGTCGTCGCCGCGCGCGAAATCCGGCTCGCCGACGGCGGGACGCTCGCCGCGAACAACGTCGCGCCGTTCGCCCTGCCGCGCGTCGCGGGGAGCGGCACCGTCAACTTCCTCTCCGCCTCGGACGGGCCAGGCGGCAACACGCTCACGTTCGACGACCTCTCCCTCACGAACGGCACGCTCGCCGCCGCGCGTCCGTTCCCGCAGTTCGTCGTCAACGGCGGCATCTCCACGAACGTCTCCTTCAATCCGAACGGGGCGACGGGCGCGGTCCTCACGGTACACGGCGGCTTCCTCCACGTCAGCGGCGGCGCAATGTCCGGCGGGGCGCAGTGTGCCTTCCACCAGACGGGCGGCCACATCGTGACGGAGAAGCCGCTGAGCGGGTACCACGACGTCGCGTGGCAGTCCACGCCCAACGAGATCTTCTACTACATGAGCGGCGGCGTGGTCGAATCCTACACGCTGGGCAACTACGGACGCGGCCTCGGTGCCGACCTCAGCGGAACCGCCTACATGAAGCTGCGCCTGGGCGCCAAGGTCTACGATTACCATCGCCTCTCGTCCGACGGCAAGAGCTTCCAGATCAAGATTGCCGACGACGCCGTGCTGGACGTCGACAGCCTCAATATCGCGACGGGCGAGGCTCCGTGCGAACCCCACGGCTACCACGGCTATCTGTGGCTGAACGGCGGCACGCTGCTCGTCGGCGGGGACATCTACTTCCCCTATGACGAAAAACGCTTTCCCAACGGCTTCGACGGGCGCGTCTACTTCAACGGCGGCCTCCTGAAGTCGACGCGGACGGGCACCTCCACCTGGTTCCACCCGTCCGCGATGACGGGCTACATCGGCGCCGGCGGCCTCCGCCTCGAAACGGCCCTCGACCTCTCCACGCTCAACACCCTCTCCTTCAACATGCCGCTCGTCCATGACCCCGCCTGCGGGGACGCTCCAGACGGCGGCATCGTCAAGACGGGGCGCGGTTGCCTCCTCACGCGCGGCGACGCCACCTACACCGGCCCCACGCGCGTGACGGGCGGCGCCATCCGCGAAGACGGCCACGCCACGGCGGCGCCGTTCGGAACTGCGTCCGTGGAGCTGGACGACGCCGGCCTCTATGTGAGCGCGGCCGCCGCCTACACGGTCGCCTCCGCCTCAGACGCCACGCTCGCCTACGATGGCCTTGCCTCGTTGGGTGCCTACGGAAGCGGTGCCGCCGGCGCCTCCCTTACCGTCGGCCCGCTCGTGCGCCGGAACCGCGGCGTGCTGCTGCTCGGCTCCCCGTCGGCGAAGACGTTCCCCGGCGAGACGGCGACGATCCAGACGACGGGGCCAATGCCCCTTTCCACGAGCGGCCTCCCCGCACAGCCGGTCTTCGCCTACGCCGAAGCCGAGGGCCTCTTCCCGGCGTTCGCCTTCCTCACCTACGACGCCGCGCGGGGATTCGTCCGCGCGGCCTGTACCGACGACCCGGCGACGGCGGGCGCGGACGGCCTTGTGCAGATCGCCTCGACGCCCCGCACGCTGACCGCCGACGCGCAGATCGCCGGCCTCGACCTGCGCTACCGCAACGGGAACTCCGGCGCGCGCGGCCTCGTGGTCGGCGCGGGCCGCACGCTCAAGATCGGGAACGACGCGGGCTACGCGCCGATTCTGCTCAACGGCACGCGCGGCAACAGCTCCACGCCCCACCAGTCGATCGAGGGCGGCACGCTCGACTTCGGCGCCGCCGAGGGCCTTGTGCTCAGCGGCCAGAACGCCCACTACGGCGTCTGGCGCGCGAACAGGATCACGAGCGCGATGACGGGCTCGGGCGGCATGACGTTCGCGGGCGGCATCTCGGAGAAGTGCCGCATGGACCTCGAACTCCACGGAGCGAACACCTGGACGGGCGGGACGGTGATCGAATCGCTCTGCGTGAAGCCGATGGCGCAGGGGGCGCTCGCCGACGGTCCGGTCACCGTCCACGGAAGCGCCGGCATGGGCGGTGGCATCTGGATTCCGGCGGAATCGACGCTGGCGGAGCTGCCGAACGCGCTCACGCTGGCGGGCCGCGGCTGCTACACGGCCTGCCACTCTGCCAGAACCGGCACGCCCCGCGAGGGGGACTACGGCGCGCTGTGCGCAGACCGCAGCGTGACCGTCTCCGGCGCCGTGGCGCTTGCGGACGACACGCTCGTGCGGGTGCGCAACAGCACCGCGACGCTGACCTTCACGGGCGGCCTCTCCGGGGCGGGACGCCTGACCGTCGCCGGCAACGGCACCGTGCGCCCCGGCGCGGGCAACACCTACACGGGCGGCACCCGGATCGAAGGCGTCGTGGAATGCGACGCCCCCGACGCCCTGGGGACAGGCCCCGTGGAAATCGCGCAGGGCGCCCAGCTGCGCTTCACGAACACGCAGCCGCTCGTCTTCCCGAACGACGTGTCGGGCACGGGCGGGATCGTCTTCGCCGGCACGGCCCCGGTTTCGTTCACGGGTACGGGGACCTTCTCGGGGACCGTCCACGGAGCGGGCGCGCTCGCCGGCGCGACGGTCTCCTTCGTGAAGGACGATCCCGGCGTCGCCTGGCTGACGGCCGCGAACACCTACGGCGGCGAAACCCGCGTGAACGCGGGCACGCTCGTGCTCGGCCTACCGCCGACTGCCGAGACCCTGCCGTTCGCCGCGGCCGCGACCGCGCATTTCGACGCCTCCGCCGCGGGGACCGTCACGACGGAAACCCATGATGGCGAGACCTACGTGACGGACGTGCGGGACGCCGACGGACGGAGCCTTTCCTGGTCGAACGCCGATGCCGAGGGCGACCAGTCCGCGCTGCCACGCTTCCGTCCGGGGGAGATCAACGGACGCGACACGCTCTTCTTCGACGGCTCGCGCGACCGGCTGGCCTCGTCCGTCCCCGTCGGCGTCCAGACCGTCTTCGCCGTCTTCCGCGTTCCCGCCGGCAGCCATCCCGTTGGGTGGAACTGCACGGGCTTCTTCGGCGTCAGCAATGCCGACAGCGGCCTGCGCCTCAACGGCGGCCGCACGTTCTCGCTGGACTCCTGGGCCAGGTTCGGCGAAGCCTGGATCAACGGCGTCCGCAGCCGCACCTTCGCCGCCGACACGGTCTGCGTGGCCGCGTTCACGCTCAACGAATCCATCACCCAGAAGACGGCGGTCGGCAACTATTGGGGGGATTCGCGCTACGACCGGACCTGGTGGGGCGACATCGCGGAGATTGTCTGCTACGACCGCACGTTCAACGCCGACGAACGCGGGGAGGTCGAGCGCCACCTTGCCGCGAAATGGGGCGTGGCACTGCCGGAGGTCCCCGTATTGGTGAACGTGATTCCCGCCACGTCCGCCGTCACCGTCGCGGCGGGCGCGACGATCGAGCTCGCGGGATCCGACCAGACCTTTGCGTCGCTGGCGGGGGCGGGCACGGTGCAGAACGGCGCGGCCCGGCGCTCGGCCGTCACGCTTGGGACGGGGGCGCTGGCGGATTTCACCGGCACGCTCACGGGGAATCTCACGCTCCGCGTGGTGGGTACGGTGACGCTGAACCCCGCAGTGGTGCGCGTCGCCCCGACGGTCGACCTCATCCTCACGGCGGGCGCCTTCCTCGACCTGAACGGCGGCACGCTCACCGTCCGCAACGTCTCAGGGACGGGTTGGGTGCGAAACGGCACGCTCATCGTCCTCGGCGAGGACAACCGCCGCAATCCCGCAACCATCCTGATCTTCCGTTGACGCGCACAGGTACGAACGGACGCGACAAGCGCGTCCCTCCCGCCTCGCGCCCTCTTAACCCTAACCAGCGCAATGAACCGTCTGGCAACCCAGAAGCGTACGGGCACGCTGGAGTTCTTCCGAAGTGGGAGGGCGGGCATCGCACAACGTGTAGGCGAGGCCGAGCGCCTGCCACTTGTGGACGCCGAGCGCGTGGTAGGGCAGCACCTCGACGCGGCGGACGTTTGGGAGCGTGCGGATGAAGGCGCCCGTCCGCCGGAGGTCGTCTTCGCCGTCCGTGAGGCCGGGCACGAGGACACGGCGGATCCAGACGGACGTGCCGAGTTCGGCGAGGTAGCGCGCACAGTCGAGAACGGGCGCGTTGTCCGCGCCCGTGAGCGCACGGTGCGCGTCCGTGTCGAAGAGCTTGAGGTCAAGGAGCACCGTGTCCGTCACGCGCAGCAATCGCTCCTGCGCGGCGTCGCCGCGCAGGAAGCAGCCCGCCGCCGTGTCGAGACACGTCGTCGCGCCCGCCGCATGCGCCTTCTCGAAGAGATCGGCGACTTCGGCGGCCTGCAGCATTGGCTCGCCGCCGGAGGCCGTGAGGCCGCCCTCCGCGCCCCAGTACGCCCTGTAGCGGAGCGCGCGGGCGAGGACCTCATCGGCCGTCGCCTCGAACGCGGGCGGCTTCGCCCACGTGTCGGGGTTGTGGCAGTAGCGGCAGCGAAACGGGCAGCCGCTCAGAAAGGCGATGAACCGAACGCCCGGCCCATCCGCCGCACCAAAGGTCTCAAACGAATGGATTTTCATGGTTTACAGATTCCTCCTCAGCCCTCTCGACAGATTTCCTTCACCCTCCAAACTCCACACCTCACGGCAGCAACGCCAAAATGACAGACGGATCGAGTTCCATCTTCATCAGCGCGAAGAGCGCGGAACCCGCATCCTTGAGCGAGGCACCGATGTGCCACACCGTGTTGTCAATGATGAGGAAGCGATCGTGCGACTTCTGGTAGCCCTTGACCGTAATCGGCAGGGACGGATACTGTTTCGCGTAATTGGCGAGTGCCGGAGCAAGTTTCGGCGAGTTGGGCTTAAGCGTATAGACCGTGCAATCGACCTTGACACGACGATTGCCCAGCAACAGTAGCGTCCGCTCGTCGATGTAGTTGTCGATGAGGACGATGCGATGCCGCGCCGTCTTCACGATGCGCGTCAGCTCGAACTGCGCATCCAGCATCTGCCCATCGCACAACACTTTCTCCTTGGGCGGAAGCGTGGTCTGAACAAAGTAATCAACCTTCTCTTCCAGTTCGACAATCCGACGGTCATGCGATGCCAAACGACGATCCATCTCCCCGGAAAGGGCCAAATACCGTCTATCGTCGACTGCGACACCATTTAGGATATACCGTTTCAGAACCTGCGTCGCCCAAATGCGGAACTTGGTTGCCTGAAGCGAGTTCACCCGGTATCCAACGGCAATGATCACATCAAGGTTGTAGAAGTTTATGAGATGATGCTGCACCTTACCGTCAATGGCCCCATGTCGGGTGGTTGTTTCCATTTTGGAAACGACCAGTTCCTCATGCAACTCCCCTGTCGCAAAGATGTTCTTGAGATGCTTGCTGATTGCGGCTTTCTTCACGCCAAACAAGTCGGCAATCTTCTGTTGCGGCAACCAAATGCTCTCATCCTGCAACCTAACTTCAAGTCGCAGAGTTTCACTCGGCTGATACACGACAATCTCGTTCTTCTGCGTCAGAAGTCTTTCCTCCATCTCAAGACCTCCTTGCCAGATCAACGATGTGACCGGATTCCCGCTGGTCGTTTACAGCTGGCCGTATGCCCCGATCTGCTCCAGGACGTGCGGGAGCGGGTCGTCCGGCGCCAGGGCGGAGCGGTCGTAGCCCATCACGCCCGCGACGGTCTCGCCGTTCACCGTCCGGTCGAGGAACGCCGCGACGTGCGGGTTCGCCTTCAGGTAGGCCGTGAGGAACATCCGCATGGACGTATTCCCGTCATCATGGCCCCACGCGCCATCCGCAGCGGCCATGTCGACGGCCGCCGCCCGTTTGGCCTCGCCCCAGTCCGGCCAAATGCGGTCGGCCAGCGCGCGCGCGAAGTTCTGCAGGCGCTCGGTCGCCGTCGCGCCGTTGTTCATCGGCATCGGCTCGCCGTTGCGCGTCGCCGCGAGAGCCGCGAGGGCGACCGTCGCGTGGACGGGCTTGGCGCGCGTGGCGACGGCGTCAATGATCAGGCTCTTGAACTGGTCGTCCGGGAGCCCTTCGGCCTCCGCCCGCAGGGCAGCGACGAGTTCCGCCGTTTTGTGGAGAATCGCCCCGGCCTCGCTGCCGATCTTCTGGAACTCCGCGTCCGACCCCGACAGGCGGTAGGCACGGACAGACGAGTTCTCGCGGTCGAGGTAGGCATCCTCCAGACGGTCGCGTTCCGCGTCCGTCAGCCGCAGGCCTTCCCGGTCTTCCGGGTTGATCTGCCGCGCCACGTTTGCGGTGAAGTCCTGCACGCCCCGGCAGATTTCGCGGATCCCCTCGGCGTTCTGCGCGAGCTTCTTGAGGTCGACGGCGCGGTCGGCGGCTTGCGCGGCGACCGCCTCGTTGAAGATCAGGCGGTTCAGGTCCCAGTCGCCGCGTCGGGCGAAGAGCCTGTCCGCCGACCGCGGCAGGGCGCCCCGTTTCACGAGGTCGTCCTTCGCGTCGGACGCCAGCTTCACCGTGTCCAGTGCCTTGACCAGTTCGCCGAAGTCGCCGTGTGCGGCGAGTGCCGCACGGGGCATGAAGATCTTGAAAGCCGGATGCGACAGGGCCTCGTCCGGCGGAATGCCCATCTTCGCGGCGAAATCGGCCCGCAGCTCGCCGACCAGCGCCGCGATGTCGCCGCCGTCGCCGAGCAGCAGCTCGCCGAGCGCATTGGGCCGCCCCGTGTCCGACGCGAAGAACACCTCGCCGCCGCGTCCGCGATCCATGCCCGCGAGGCGGCGCTCCGCAAGCTGGCGCGCGGAAGCCGCGCGAGGCCTGTTCGCCTGTTCCGTGGCGGATCGGTCTTCCTCCAGCTCGTGCACGATCCGTGCGTCGCAAAGGAACTCCGCCTCGAAGACCTCCGGCAGGCACGAGAGCATCGCGGCCTGCGCAACCGGGGACGTCAGGGCGTTGAGCCGTCCGTCAAGACGCGAGAGGGCGTCCTTGATGACGGTCTCCCTCACAGAGCTGCGCCAGGCGGACCACGCGGCGCGCACGTTGACCGGGAGGTGGTCGACAATGTGCTGGGCCGTCGCCGCGAACGTGTCCGCATTCATCGTCCGGAACCCGGCCTTGAGATCGGCGACAATCGCATCCAGGTCGGCTTTCGGGAGGGCCCGGAGGCGTTCGGCCTTCTCGGCGACGATGCGCTCGGCATCCGCCTGCGAAATCGCCTCGACCCTGACCACGCGGCCGCCACCGGGCTTCGCGGCATACTTCGCGCCCTGCAGGTGGCGCATCTCCGAATTGGTGACGGCGACGCCCGCGTGGTCGCGGACGTCCGCGTCGGGGCGCTTCCACCACTTGTCGGCGAGTTCGGCCCCGTCGGTCTTCGCGCCATCGAACTTCGTCCACTCGAAGACCACGGTCTCGCCGCGCGCCTTGAAGAAGTCGAGGCCGAGCTTGCTCGTCTGACGCCAAAAGGCGGTCGTCGCCGCATTGTCGAAAATCGCCTGCGCAAGGTCCTCCCTGCCGCGCGGCGCATGGCGCGCGACGATTTCCCTGAGGCGCGCCTCGATGCCCGCTGTGTCGAGCCCCGCAAAGTCGGTGTCGACGGTCTCGATCACCGCGTCCGCCACGGCGTTCAGGACGAAGTTCACGTCCGGGTTCGGACGGATGACGCGGGGGTCGAGGTTCTTGCGCACGAGGTCGAGAACGGCCCCCTTGAGCCCCTGACGGGCGATCTCGCCGGCCCAGCCTGTCGTCTTGACGCCGGCGGCCTCCGCCCGGGCCTTGCGGATCTTCGAGAAGAGGTCGATGTCGTGCCCCTTGAGGAACGCCCCCCAGTCGGCCTGGTCCTGAGCCGAAATGCCGGCGGCCAGCGCGGGGTTGTACGGCCACGCCCCTCGGTCATTGTCACGCACGAAGACGATGGTCGCGGACGCCTTGTCAAGCGATCCGGGAAGCCCGATGGACTCGTTGTAGTCGTTGATGAGCTGCTGCGTGAGGACCGGCGCGCCGCCCGCGCGCCCCTCCGCCGCCCTGTTGATGAGGGGGACGGCCCTCTCGCGGACGTCGGAGAAGCCGTAGTGCGCGAGCTTGCCGCCCGCCGTCTGGCTGATGTTCGCCTTCTCGCGGCAAAGCATCCGCTCGACGTTGTCCCGGAAGCCGGTCACGGCAACGACCTTGCCGATGTCCGCCGCGAGGGACCCAAGTTCGCTGCGTTCACGGACGAGCGCCTGGATCTGCTCCCGCACGGCCGTCTTCCGCGCGCCCTGGAAGAGGTGGAAGAACGAGGTCGTGGCGAAGCTGACGGCCACGCCGCCGTCGCCCGCGAAGGACACGCGGAAGGCGTCCTTGCCGACCCGGATCGTGGCGTCCTTGAACGGCGTCGCCGCCCCGGCGGGGGGCGTGAACGCATCAAGGGTGATGGACTGCGCGTTCTGGAACGTGGCGTCGATTCGCGTGGGCATGGGTCTTTCTCCTTCTTCCTTGCTTGAGGTCGTGGCTTGTCTGCCCCGTCTACGCGCGACGGGGGGATCCCGGTTACAGCTTCTCGGCGACACCCTTCGCGAACGCGACGAACCGCCCGAGAATCTCCGGCCATTCCGCCTCGGAGACGTGGACGTAGGAGATCGAGGCGTAGGCGATCAGCATGCCGCTGACGGGGTCGCGCCCCACGGCCGGCGTATCGCCGACGAGCGGCCCGAGTGCCAGGTCGAGCAGCTCCAGCACCTGCGCATAACCGATGTCCTCGCGCAGCTCCTGCGCGACGGGCGCGGCGAGCGTGAGCCGCCCCTCCTCGTCGTTGCGCGAGACGTTGACGGCCAGCGTCCCGTCGACGAGCAGCTGGGCGTTGCCCTCGGCGTCAAACGGAAGATTCAGTTCGAGTGTCATGGTGTCGTTTCCTTTCTTCGTTGTTGCCTGTCACGAAAATGCCGTCGCGAGAACAGCCGAGGAAACCGCCCTCGCCCGTCTACGCATTATACCACAATCAGCTCCGGGGCGTGGCCGCACGCACTCTGTCGCGTCCGTTCCAACGCGGCGGACGGCACGGAGGCCGTCCCTCCCGTTTGAGCATCCGGTCCCGTCAAACGACGGGACATCAACCACCAACAGCCTGACGGACGGCGTCTTCGGTGAATGCGCCGAGGAACGCCGCCAGATTCGCCTGCGGGACCGTGAACGAGAACGAACCGCCCGCGTCCGCCGCGACGTCCGTCACGCCCGCGAGCTGGAGCATGTTCTCCAGCAGCGGCTTCCGGCCCTCCGGCAGCCTGTCGCAGGAATAGACAACGGCGCCGTCCGGCGCGACGCGCACCTTCCAGGGTACGCGCGTCTCCGGCGTCACCTCCAGATGGCGCAGCTGAACCTCCCCGTGCTTCGACGTGGCGACGGTCGGCGACGTGAGGCGCTCCAGGTTCTCGACTGCGTCGATGACGCGGCACGCCGTCGCGTCGTCGCCCGGCGTCAGCGCCACGAAGTGGTCGTACACGTCGATCTGTTCGCCGAAGACGCCCATCATGCGGTCGTATTGCCCGTTGAACTCCGCGCGCATCTCCCGGATGCGCGTCTGGATGGCCTGGCTGAGCGCCTGGTCGGCGTGCGGATCGTCCGCCGGGAAGCGCAAGGCGTACGCATTGAAGATGTTGTCGAAGTCGCCGTGTACGAAGGCGTCGCGGATCGCCACCATCCCCTTCAGCTTCTCGGACCGGTTGCTGTCGTCGAAGACGGAGAAGTTGAGGAAGCGCTTCTCGAACACGCCGCCCTGGGTGTCCTTGAACGAGAAGTCGTCGTGGATCTCAAGCGCCGCGCCGTTGCCCTCCAGCGAATGGCCGGGGTCGATGGCGAAGAAGTGCCCGTTCACGATGCCCTTGTTCTGTCCGTGCGAGCCGACCGCGTCGCGGTCCGCGAGCAGCAGGAACATCGCCTTGTAGCGGCCGATGTCCTCGGGCTGCTCGATCACGTTTCCGTGGGCGTCCTGCCGCCCAACGAGACGGCCGTCCCTCAGGAAGTTGCCGTCGAAGTCCCGGTAGCCGTGGGCGAACTTCGAGACGAGCATGAGCTTCTCGTGGCCGTCCGAGTAGCGCCCCTTGACGAGCGACAGCTCCTGCGTCGGCACGCCCATCGCCCGCGTGAGGTCGTTCGCGAGCGCCTCGGCGACGGCGCCGGCGGACGCCTCGTCGGCCGTCGTGAGGCGGAACGCCCGGAAGAACGCGCCCTTGAACGCGCCGCCCTTGATCGCGTTCCGCACCGGGAGGCGGAAGTGCCCGATGTGGGCCGCGCCGTGGCGGACACGCCGGTCGTTCTCGTTGTAGTCGAGCTTGACGATGTGCCGCTCCGTGAGGCGGCGGACGTTGCCGGCGCCCGCCATCGCCGCGTCGCGGATCGCGACGAAGTGCTGCGCCTTGAGCGCGCGGACGTCGTCCTGCGCCGTCAGCGGACGCCCGAGCCGCTGCTCCAGGACTTCGCGCGCCACCTGGTCCAGATCCGTCCCGTCGGTCATCATCGTCTGCGTGTCGGCGGCCGTCCAGTCCTTGCGGACGATGAACCCCGGCTCGACGCCGCTCGTCTTGAGCTTCTCGAAGACGTACTTGACGCCGCTCTCGTTGACGCGCATGCCCGCGCCGAAGGCCCCGGAACGGACGCGGTCCTCGACGGACGTCTCGGCGCCGCCGAACGTGTCGCCGTCAAGGGCCTGAAGGCCGGTCGGGACCTGCGGATGGCCCGCCGCAGGCGCGGGCGCCGGCGGCGCGTCAACCGCCAGCGTGCGGCGCGCGCCCGGCAGTTCGTTCATGTCCAGGATCGCGTTGATCTTGCCCTCGATCAGGCGCGAAAGCTCGGCCTGGTTCTCGCAGCCGCGAACCGCCCGCGCGAAGAAGAAGTCGTCCTCGAAGCACGCCTGCAGGCGTTCCTTCAGCGCCCCCGTGACGTTCGCGGCGACGGCGCGCGGATTCGTCTCGGCCTGGCGGCTCGCCTCGTTCGCGAAGCGGGCGGCGATCATCGTCTGGCGCACGGTGCCCGTGTCCGTCGGGCTCAGCGCGCGCATCACCGAGGCAATGTCCTTCGCGCGCAGGGTCTTGCCGACGTCGGCGCGCGCGCCGAGGACGGCGTCGAAGGCGTGTTCGCCGAAGACGCCGTACCGCTCCGACAGGCAGCTCCGAAACGCCGCCATCGTGCGTTGGTTGGCCTTCAGATCCCGGCCCAGCGTCTGCTTGAACGAAGCGGAGCCGACTTCCATCTGGCCGTCCGCCTCGTGGACGTGGATGTTCTTGGAGACTCGGACCGTGTGCTGCGCCGCGAAGTCGGTGAAGGTCTGGAGATTGACGGGCATGGCGTCCCCCTTTCCGCGTTAGACCTGGATCAGGCCGTCGGGCGAGCGCGCGGCGAAATCCGCCGGCGACGCATCGGCTTCGGACGGCTCCGCGAGCGCGTCGGCGATCTTGCCGGCCCAGATGTCGACGAGCGAGAGGATCTTCTCCAGCGTCTCGACGAAGTCCCCGGCGTCCGCCGTGCGCGCGTCGAAGTCGAAGAGGTAGTGGTAGACGACCGTCTCCGACTCCGGCTCGACGGCGAAGAAGCCGCCGGCCGTCTCGCGTCCGAAGAGCGAGCCCACGAGGAGTTCGCGGTAGACCGCCTTGCCGGCCGTCTTCGGCAGCGTCGCCACCTCGACGAAGCAGAGGATCTTCGACGTGTGCGCGACGTACTGGAGGTTGAGGACATAGGCGTCGTCGACCTTGTAGGCGACGAGGCCGTCGGCGTCGGGCGTCAGGGCGGCGAGGCCGGTCTGGGCCGCGACCTTTGCGAGGAAGGCGTCGTAGTCCTGTCTCGAACTCGTGCAAGGTGAGGTCATGGGTGAGTCTCCTTTTTCGTTTTCCTGTCTACGTGCAAAACCGTTCGAAGTTACAGCGAAAACGGCGGGGCGGGCAACCCGTCCCGCCGTCTCGTGCGTCCTGCGCATCCTGCGGCGCCTTACAGGCTCTTGTGGCAGGTGCGGCTGATGACGTCGAGCTGCTGTTCGCGCGTGAGGTCGATGAACTTCACCGCGTAGCCCGAGACGCGGATCGTGAAGTTCGCGTATTCCGGCTTCTCGGGGTGCTCCATCGCGTCGATCAGCTTCTCCGTGCCGAAGACGTTCACGTTCAGGTGGTGCGCGCCCTGCGCGAAGTAGCCGTCCAGCACCGAGACAAGCGTCTTCGCGCGCGTCGCCTCGTCGTTGCCGAGGGCCGAGGGGTGGATCGTCTGCGTGTTCGAGATGCCGTCGAGCGCGTAGCCGTAGGGGAGCTTCGCGACCGAGTTGAGCGAGGCGAGAAGGCCGTTCTTCTCCGCGCCGTAGCTCGGGTTCGCCCCCGGCGCGAGCGGCTCGCCCGCCTTGCGCCCGTCGGGCATCGCGCCCGTCGCCTTGCCGTAGACGACGTTCGACGTGATCGTGAGGATCGAGGTCGTCGGCGTCGCGTTGCGGTAGGTGTGGTGGCTGCGGATCTTGTTCATGAACTCCTTGAGGAGCGCCTTCGCGATCTCGTCCGCGCGCGGGTCGTCGTTGCCGTAGCGCGGGAAGTCGCCCTCGACCTTGTAGTCGACGGCAAGCCCCGTCTCGTCGCGGATGACGCTCACCTTCGCGTACTTGATCGCCGAGAGGGAGTCGACGGCGTGCGAGAAGCCGGCGATGCCCGTCGCGAACGTGCGCTCGAGGTCCGTGTCGATGAGCGCCATCTGCGCGGCCTCGTAGTAGTAACGGTCGTGCATGAAGTGGATGAGGTTCAGCGTGTGGACGTAGAGCCCGGCGAGCCAGTCCATCATCGCGTGGTAGGCCTTCAGCACCTGCGCGTAGTCGAGCACGTCGCCCGTGATCGGGCGGAGCTCCGGGCCGACCTGCGCGCGCGTCTTCTCGTCCACGCCGCCGTTGATGGCGTACAGGAGGCACTTCGCGAGGTTGGCGCGCGCGCCGAAGAACTGCATCTCCTTGCCGGTGTGCGTCGCCGAGACGCAGCAGCAGATCGCGTAGTCGTCGCTCCAGACGCGGCGCATGATCTCGTCGTTCTCGTACTGCACGCTCGACGTCGCGACCGAGATCTTCGCGGCGTAGCGCTTGAACGCCTCCGGGAGGCGCGGCGAGTAGAGGACCGTGAGGTTCGGCTCCGGGCTCGGCCCCATCGTCTCCAGCGTGTGGAGGATGCGGTAGTCGGTCTTCGTGACCATGCTGCGGCCGTCGCCGCACATGCCCGCGACGTTGATCGTCGCCCAGACGGGATCGCCCGAGAAGAGCTGGTTGTACTCGGGAATGCGCGCGAACTTGACCATGCGGAACTTGAGGACGAGGTGGTCGATCAGCTCCTGCGCGTCCGTCTCGGTGAGGAGTCCGCGCTTCAGGTCGCGCGCGATGAAGATGTCGAGGAACGTCGAGATGCGCCCGATGGACATCGCCGCGCCGTTCTGCGTCTTGATCGCCGCGAGGTAGCCGAAGTACGTCCACTGCACGGCCTCGCGCGCGTTCGTCGCCGGGCCGGAGATGTCGTAGCCGTAGCTCGCCGCCATGACCTTCATCGCCTTCAGCGCGCGGATCTGCTCGGCGACCTCCTCGCGGCCGCGCACGACTTCCTCGGGCGAGGCGCCGCAGCCGACCAGCGGCAGGTCGCGTTCCTTGGCGGCAATCAGGCGGTCGATGCCGTAGAGCGCGACGCGGCGGTAGTCGCCGACGATGCGCCCGCGCCCGTAGGTGTCCGGCAGGCCCGTGATGATCTTGTTCTTGCGCGCGCGGCGCATCTCGGGCGTGTAGGCGTCGTAGACGCCCTGGTTGTGCGTCTTGTGGTACTCCGTGAAGATGCGGTGCAGCTCGGGGTTCGGCGTGTAGCCGTAGGTCGTCAGGGCCTCCTCGGCCATCTTGATGCCGCCGTAGGGCATGAAGGCGCGCTTGAGCGGCTTGTCGGTCTGGAGGCCCACGATCTTTTCGAGATCCTTGTCGAGGTAGCCCGGCTTGTGCGAGGTGATGGACGAGACGATGTCGGTATCCATGTCGAGGACGCCGCCCTTGGCGCGCTCTTCCTTCTGGAGGGCCTGGAGCTTCGTCCAGAGGGCCGTCGTGGCCTCGGTCGCGTTTGCCAGAAACGACTCGTCGCCGTCATAGGGCGTGTAGTTGAGCCGGATGAATTCGGCAGGGTCGATTTCCTCCTGCCAGTCGCCGCCCGTGAAACCTTCCCAGGCGGGGCATGCTGCGCATTTCATTTTCTCTGATTCCTTACGTGTCGTCAAACAATGCCTAGACGCACGGCCTTTTCGGCTTCCGCCGCTTCGCAGTCCCGTGGTGAACACCACGCACGGGCACGCGCCCGCGCTCGTCAGTCCCGCGGAGACCAAATAGTATAGCACATCTTGCCGCCGTCCGCTCATGGCCACAACGCCCAGGGGGGGGGCAAGGTTTCACGGCAGAGGGGAACGGGATGCGCCGGCTGGTAGGGCGCGACGTCCTCGGCGCGCCGCGCGCAGGGGGACGCGCACGCTGCGCGCACGGGGACGTCCATGCGCACATGGGGACGTCCCGGTGGACGCGGGCCGCCGGGGACGTCGGCCCCTACCACAAATGTCCCCGTGACCGCCATGCGCCCGTGCCGCCCCGACGGGGGGCCGGGATGCGCCGGCTGGTAGGGCGCGACGTCCTCGGCGCGCCGCGCGCAGGGAACGTCCATCCCGCGCGCACGGGGACGCCCATCCCGCGCGCACGGGGACGTTCCGGGGACGCGGGCCGCCGGGGACGTCGGCCCCTACCATGCGATATCATGCCAACGGCATGGTTATTCCAGAAATTTCCATGTGTCCGGCGAACACCGTATCGTGGCAACGTTCAAAGGGAATCTCATCCCCTAAGGGAATCTCACCCCCTATCAGACATTCTCGCATTTTATAGAATGTCCCCGGCATCCCTCTAATCCTTTCAGTGTGTTCTGTGGCGGCGAAGCCGTTCTGTGTGTTCTGTGCCGTAGTGGCCCGGCATGCCGGGCGTCGGAACCACATCAGCCTTTGCCCAAACCTGCGGATGCGAAGCATCTGCGTTCCGTAGACGGACGCGACAAGCGCGTCCCTCCCCGTTTCCCGGCGGACGCGACAAGCGCGTCC
>ERZ1026780.824-NODE-824-length-22553-cov-7.317006_pt1 | contig 22553 bp, 14 predicted proteins | sample MGYA00380126_ERZ1026780 | MGnify/ENA primary metagenome ERZ1026780 (study PRJEB33269, sample SAMEA4719762) | human gut metagenome | biome: human-associated habitat; feature: organic feature; material: feces | place: Cameroon | collected 2013-10 ... | reverse complement strand
TTGTTATATAATCTCTACCGAAGGTGAGGGTTGAATACTGGTTGTATTATTTTAAAGTGACTTTTTTCTCTTGCGAGGGAGAGCAACCGAACATCTTTATGTATTGCTTATAAAATCCGGGGTAGGATTCAAATCCGCATCGCAAATAAATATCCGTGGGCTTAAACCCCTGTCGGATCATATCCTGAGCGTAAAGAAGCCTTTTTGAGTTGATGTATTTTTTAGGTGATATTTTGAGCTGGATTTGAAATTGTCTGAACAAATATTGCTCGCTGACATACAATTTATCGCTGACTTCTTTAATGCTTGCGATGGTAAATAGATTAGCGTTAATGTATTTTATCGCTTCGGTTATAAACGGAGAAAGACCTGCGCCCGAACTTTCGCTGCTCAGATAGTTTTTTGCATTTCGTACGTTGTAAAAGAGTTCTGTGAGTAAGCAACGTAGCAAAACTATGAATGATTTCTCGTCATAATTGTTCTCGTAGTATTCAATTCGCGCGAACAACTCAGCTATAATGCTGCCTTTCGGGCAATTTAATATCTCCAACGAAGCGGGAATGCTTTTCAGTAGTTTTTCGTCAAGAAAATATTTATTAAAAGCCAGATTAAATCTTGAATATTCAGACGTGCTTTTCAGTTCGATGTAGTGATATTTTATCGGGCGGATAATAATAAGATCTCCGCGGTTAAGTTGGTACCGTTTATCTTCGAGCACATAAGTTGCGTCGCCTTTTTCAAAAAAGATTATTTCATAAGTGTTGTGTGAGTGTTTTTGAAAATTCTCGGGGATAGATGCGGGATTTTTGTAGTGATAGTGGTTATATGTAAGGTAATCGGTTTCAATATCCATTTTCCAAAACTCCTTAGATAATAGATTAAAATCAATCTATACTCTTATATTTTACATTACAATATGGATATTTGCAAGCAAAATAATATAAATTAAAGTTTTTTTGGTTTAATATAGTTAATATCAGGAGGTAACGATATGAAAAGACTTAATCTTGCGATAATAGGTCAGGGCAGAAGCGGACGGGATATACACGGAGTATATTGCCGTTCTGAAAGAAACGCTTATTATAACGTGAAATACATAGTAGATTTTGACGAACGCCGTCGCAATCAGGCGAAGGATCTTTATCCCGGTTGCGAAACTTTTTCGGATTACAAAGAATTGTTTAATAAAGACGATATCGATCTTGTTGTGAACGCTTCGTTTTCCCATATGCACTTCGAGATAACGAAAGAACTCTTGGAGCATAGAAAAAACGTGCTTGTCGAAAAGCCTTTTGCAAGGAATATGTATGAATGTGAAACGCTTATAAATACCGCAAAGAAAAGCGGCGTTGTACTCGCAGTATTTCAGAATACACAGCTTGCGCCGTTCTATTTGCACGCTTTAAAACTTGCGTCAGACGGAACGCTCGGCGAGGTTGAACAGGTAAGCATTCGTTATAACTCCCTTTCGAGAAGATGGGATTGGCAAACGCTTCAGAAATATATGGGCGGTAGCGCATATAATACGGGACCTCATCCCATAGCAATGGGGTTAGGTTTCCTCGGTTTCGATAGGAATTCAAAGGTAGTATATTCCAAGTTGGATACCTGTCTTACAAGCGGAGATGCCGAAGATTATGTTAAAATTTTGCTTGCTGCGCCGAATAAACCGCTTGTCGATATTGAAATGAATTCTATAGACGCATTCAGCGATTACAATATAAAAATTCAGGGATCAAAGGGGACGTTGAAAAGCAATCCGAAACATTATCAGTTGAAATACGTCGTTGACGGCGAAAATCCCGAACAACCGGTTCAGGAACATTTTCTCGAGGATGAAAACGGCAACCCGCTTTACTGCGTAGAAAAGCTCAAAACGCACGAAGAAAGCGGTGATTACGACGGAACCGCATTTGACGTCGGTACCGCCGGTATATATGAAAATCTCTATTATGCTATAACCGAGAGCAGAGAACTCGCTGTTCCGTTGTTCCATTCGGCAATGACGATAAATGTTGTGGAAGAGGCGCATGCCGCAAATCCGCTTAAAGTAAAATATTAAAAACAGGCGATTAAAAACCCGCCCGAAAGAAAGCAATTCTATCGGGCGGTTTTTTTGTATGCCAGACAAGAATAAAGTGGACCTCGGTCTTGAGTCCGTGTTTTTGCCGATACGTCGTTGCGTTCGCGTGTTATACTAAAGTATTAACGCACTCATGAGCCTTGTCTTACCTTAAAATGCAGCCGCGACTTGCAGACAATTTTCTGCTTTTTACTTATTTTTTGATAAGATTTTCCGCTTGTTCTTTTAATTTTTGCAAAAGAATTTTGGCGTTTTGTTCGCTGTCGGCTTTCGTTTGAAAATAAATTTTGAGTTTAGGCTCTGTGCCGCTCGGGCGAACGGTTATTTTCACGTTTTTGCCCGCAAAGGCAAGAACGTTGCTTTTCGGAAGTCCGTTTAATCCGTTTAAATAATCTTTAACCGTAACCTTTTCGCCGCAAATCGTTTGCCACGGATTTTTACGAAGTCCGGCGACGATTTCGTTCATTTCGGCTTTACCGTCCTTACCCGGAAAAACGAGCGAGAGTAGTGCGGTTTTGTAATAACCGTATTTTTCGTACAGCTCGTTAAGCTTTTCCGTAAGTGATTTGTTTTGCGAAGCGTAATAAGCCGTCATTTCGGCGATTATCATTGCTGCGGAAACCGCGTCCTTATCGCGGGCGTGAGTCCCGACGAGATAGCCGTAGCTTTCTTCCATTCCGAAAACGTATTGTTCGTCCGAAGTAAGCTGATCTATCGTTTCGCCTATATATTTAAAACCCGTAAGCACTTCTTTTACTTCCGCACCGTAAGCTTTCGCTATATCTCCGCTCATATCCGAAGTTACTATCGTTTTTACGAAAACAGGAGTTTTATCCGTCTTTTTGCGTAACGAAAATATGTAATTTTCCATCAAAACGCCGGTTTCGTTGCCGTTTAAAAGCTGATATCCGGTTTTCGTTTTTACGGCTATTCCGACTCGGTCTGCGTCCGGATCGGTTGCAAGCACTAAATCGGCGTTTTTCTTGTCGGCGAGTTCTACGGCGAGTTTAAGTGCAGCTTTTTCCTCGGGGTTAGGGTAAGGGCAAGTTGGGAAGTTTCCGTCCGGCTTTTCCTGATCGGGAACTACTATTACGTCTTTTATTTCTACATTCTTTAAAATCTCTCTCACAAGAATGTTTCCTGTGCCGTTAAGGGGAGTGTAAACTATTTTCGGAGTGTTTATGCCGCTTAAAGAAAACAGCGAGTATTTTCGGATTTCCTTTAAGAATTCTCTCGGTATTGTATCGTCCAAAACCTCGATAATCGACCTATAGGGGTGTATTTTGTCAAAATAGCCGCGATTTTCTATCTCGGACAAAATATCTTTCGCCGCCCCGTCGGTTATCTGGCAACCCTTTTCGTTATACACTTTGTAGCCATTGTATTCTTTGGGATTGTGGCTTGCCGTTATGACTATTCCCGCCGAAGTTTTTAGGTATCTCACGGCGAAAGACAGAACGGGCGTAGGCATAATAGTGTTAAAAATATAAGCCTTGACTCCCGCTTCGCTAAAAATATCTGCCGTGAGAAAAGCAAATTTGCGGGACATATTTCTGCTGTCGTAAGCGATGACGACGCTCTTGTTTCCGCTCGCTGTTTTATTGATATACGCCGCAAGTCCGCGCGTGGCTCGCCCGACGGTGTAAACGTTCATCCTGTTTGTACCCGCCCCGAGTTTTCCCCGAAGTCCTCCCGTGCCGAATTTCAGATCGCAATAAAACCTGTCGGTTATTTCTTTTTCGTTGTTTTCTATGCTTTTAAGCTCCGTTTCCGTCGTTTTGTCGTTTTTCACTGAGCTAAGCCAGTATTTATAAACCGTCGTTATTGAAAAATTTGTGTTTTGCATTTTTGTGCGTCGCCTTTGAAATTGTTTTTTTAGTGAAATTATCCATTCGAAACAAGCGATTGTCAATTTAAAGAGGTAATTTTTTGAAGCTGTTTTCCGCTGTAAAACCGACGTAATCGCGAATTGTTTTCCGGTAAAATTTATATCGTATATAATTTATAAAGAAGTTTCGGAATCGAGCGAATTTCTCACTTGTCTCGGAGAACGACCGAAATAGTTTTTGAATTCGCGGTTGAAATGCGATATCGTTTCGTAACCGCTTTCATAACAAATATCGGTGACGGAAAGATCGGTCGATATAAGAAGCTTTAAAGCGGAGTCGAGTTTAAGCTGTTTTAAGTACGTTTTGTAGGTTTCTCCCGTGACGGCTTTAAACCTGGACGAGATGTAATTCGGGGTTCTGTCGAAAATTTTTGAGAGCGTTTCGAGCGACGGATTTTCTTTGTAATGTTCGTTTACGTAATTTATAATGTTGTGCGTTACGTTCTTGCCCGAATCGGGCGCCGTCAGGGTTGCCGGTTGAGAAAACAGCAGTCGGATAAGAGCCGTTAAAAGAGAGTTCAGATAATCTGTGTTTCGATTTCCCTTTGCGATAAGCGAGCAGATTTCGTTGACGTCTACCGTCACGTCGTTGTCAAAAAAAGAGCAGGAGCCTTTCATCGACGCACAATTTGGAAAACAGCGTTTCATGGTGTCGTTGGAAATCTGTAGATTTGTTATATGTAAGGTCGTATCCGGGATAATATCGTGAAAGTCCTTCGGCGATAAGAAAAAAGCCGTATTTTTCTGAAACTTTATTGTTTTTCCGTTCAGATTTGAGACTCCCGAACCATCGGTGATTATATCCAACTCGTAAAAATTATGAAAGTGCATACGAAAAATCGCTTCCCCGGATTTATACGTTACGCAAATCTCTTTCGACGGAGTAAATGTCTTTTTTAAAAATCTTTGTCTGGTTTTCATAAATCTATTATAATATTTCGCGCGGAAAGTTGAAAGCGTTTTACACTAAAACTGCGTTTATTAAAGTAAAATCGTATATTATGCATACAAAATCGTAAAATACGCTTTGAAAATATATGCTTGCGGTTGTATAATACTGTTGAAAAATAAAAAAATACAGCCGAACAAAGCTTCGGACAAAGGAAAAAAATGGTAAATTACAGCGTAAACGATAAAATGTTCTGGCAGGACGTCGGCGATAAAAGCAAATATATCCGAAGATATGAAGGAAATCCGCTGATAGACTTGGAAAACAGCGAATTCTGGCATGTTTACAACAGCGCGATCGTTATTAAAGACGGAAAATATATCGGGGTGTTCCGTTGCGATGACAAAAGCGGCAGACCCGATTTGTTTATGGGGTACAGTAAAGACGGGATAAAGTGGGTTATCGAAAAAGAAAGCATAGTTTTTAAAAATAGGGACGGGAGCTTGTTTACCTATCCTTACGCCTACGATCCGAGAGTCGCGGAGATCGACGGCGTTTATTATATAATTTTCTGCGCGGACATTCAGGGCCCGAGCATTTACATCGCCGAAACCGTCGATTTTAAAAATTTTAAAATGCTCCCCACGGGCTTTTTGCCTTTTAACAGGAACGGCGCGTTGTTTCCCGAAAAAATCAGCGGCAAATATATAATGTTATCACGTCCGCATCCGTGCGGAACGGCCTATGGCAATATCTGGATAAGCGAGAGCGAAGATCTTATTCACTGGGGAAACCATAAACTTGTGATGAAGAATTTTTATCTCGGTGACAATTACTGGGAAAAGGTGAAGATAGGGGCGGGGCCTATTCCGATTAAAACTAAAGACGGTTGGATACTTATTTACCACGGAGTTCAGTCGACCTGTAACGGGTTAAATTACAGTGTGGGCGTGGCTCTTCTCGATCTGAACGATCCGTCAAAAGTTCTGAAACGCGCGGGCAGATACTTGCTTACTGCTGAAAAAGATTACGAAAAAACGGGCTTTACGCCTAACGTTTGTTTTCCATGTTCCGCGCTTTGTAATTCAAAAGGGCAGGTAACGATTTATTACGGCGTTGCCGATACTAATATGGCGATAGCGTTCACGACGGTAGACAAACTTCTCGAATTTGTGGATAAATATAACCGCTGAGCGCATATCGAGGGTAAAAATGTCTTATAGTCGGCTTATCGCGGCGTTTTGGCGGGTTCAAACGCAATCACCTGTGGCTAACAACTTTTGCTATTTCTCTGGAGCTTTTTTCTCTTACATAATATTCTCGTAGATAACAGCGTTCTTATATGGTAAAATGATTATAAACAACTATAAGTATGACTTTAAGATTCGCCACATCGCCAATTATAAACGCGTTAATGTGGCGGATGTTTTTATTTATCTCGAAACAAGTTTAGCTTTTGAAATATAAATAGTTAAAAATGCTTATATACATTTCATTTTTAATGGTGTATAATAATCATACGATGACGTGATTTTATTCGTGCGTTATTCGAAATTTAGTTGGAAAATAAAAATATCGGAGGAAAAAATGAAAAAAATTTTTTCAGGCATTCTTTGCGCGTTGCTCGCTTTTGGCATGGTTGCTTGTGGCGGTTCGGGCAACAATTCGGGTTCTTCGGTGCCTGCCGATCTTGACACGAAAACAGTTATAAAGGTTCAGAACTTCCCGGGCGGTATTGGCTCCAATTGGCTTTATAAAGCCGCCGAACGTTTTCAGGAACAATACAAAAACGAACGTTTTGAAGATGGCAAAACGGGCGTTTACGTTGATATAACTCCGGAACAACCTAACAGCAGTACGCTTTCAACTTCTGCATATCACATTATATTCGATGAGCGCTATTCGAATATATATGAATTGGCTCAAAGCGGCTCGATTATTAAACTTGACGATCTTGTAACGGAAAAAGGTTCCGACGGGAAGTCTATAGAAGATCGTATTTACGCTTCTAACCGCGAAAGTCTTAAAGGTGCTGACGGCGGTTATTACGCTTTGCCGCATTATGAGTGGTTCCCCGGTCTTTCTTACGATAAGGACAATTTTGATAAAAACAATTGGTATATCGCGAAAGATGCCGAAAACGGTAAACTTATCGAAAATGAATATGGTAGTTTATACCTTATAAAGAGTGCAAGTGCAAAAAAATCGTGCGGGCCGGACGGTAAATTTAATACGGATGACGACGGTCTTCCTTCTTCCCTGGAAGAATTGCTTATTTTAAGCGGCGAACTTAAGAAAAAGACCGGTGCCGGACCGTTCACGGTTACAGGCTCAAATCTTTATTATACAAACTATCTTGTAGAAGGTCTTTGGGCGTCTCTTGCGGGCAGTGAAGAACTTAAAGCCGTTTATGGTTTTAACGGCAGCGTTGATGTTGTTACCGGATATACGGATGAAAATCTTTTCAAGGGGATAGACTACATCAGGAAACCTATTGTTACTAAAACGACGATAACCGATAAAAACGGCAATCTTGCGCTGAAATCCGCTGCGAGATATTATGCTACGGCGTTTATCGAAATTCTTCATAAAGAAGGATTTTTCTCTGATATTTCTTCTTCCGTTTCGCATACGGGCGCACAGAAGAACTTTATAAACGGCGGCGTGAGAACTAACACCGTAAGAGCATTCCTTGTTGACGGTTCTTACTGGTATAACGAATCGGTTGATCAGGGCAACTTTAAGGACTATACGACGATGACAGGCAAGACGGCGAGAGGCGTACGCTTTATGTCGTTGCCCGTAACGGCAACGGGGGCGGTTACTCCTTCCGAAACGGCAACCAAACCGTCGCTTATCGATAACGGAATTGCATATGCGTATATCAATGCGAGATACAGCGATAAGACGGATATAGTAAAGGCGTGCAAAACTTTCCTTAAATTCCTTTACAGCGATGCGGAACTCAAAGAGTTCACTGCGCTTACGGGCGTAACCAGACCTTTGACTTATTCTCTGACGGAGGCTCAGTACAACAAGCTTCCCGAATATCAGCAAAAGGTTTACGATTTAAGCAGAAACAGCGATATTCTCTATTTCGGTTCCGAGAACCCCATTTTCAAAAACAATCAGCAAACGTTCAAAATTCATTTCTCTTCGCAGATAATGAATCCCACGATAAATAATACTCAGTATAAGAGTTATTACGAAGCGATAAAGGGAGGTTCTACGTCCAAAAAGGTTTTTGAAGCGACGGTTATAACTGGCGAAGTATGGAACAATATAGTGAATAAATAATGGTTGAATAAATCTAAGTTGTCAGGTTATTCGCAGGCAATCCGGGTATACCGGATTGCCTGTAGCTGATTGATAAAGAGGTGAAAAATGATTTCACAAACACAAAACGCGGCAGAACGCAAAATCATGAATAAAAAGAAAAAACGGCTGATTTTTTATATAGCCGTTATTGCGTTACCCGTATTACAGTTCGCGATATTTTATTTGTACGTGAATTTTAACTCCGTAATACTTGCGTTTCAGAAATACGTCCCGCCTGCAGAGGGAGAAGTCGGGTTTAAAAAAGTATTTGCAAATTTTGATAATTTTAAGGTCGCTTTCGCTACGCTTGCGAACGGCTGGAATATGATTGCCAATTCACTCAGAATGATAGCTTGCGAGCTGTTTATAGGGTTGCCTCTTGCGCTTTTGTTTTCGTTTTACGTTTACAAAAAGTTCTTTCTGTCCGGCTTGTTTAAGGTAATGCTCTTTATGCCGCAGATAATTTCGAGTATCATATTCGTAATGCTTTTCCGGTATATCGCCAATGACGTGTATCCGGCTGTTTTTAAAACGGAGTGGGGGTTATTGTCCTCGCCGACGTTCAGCACGAGAATGGGGACGATTCTTTTTTATAATATATGGATATCGTTCGGCGTCAATGTGATGATGTTTACGGGTGCTATGACGGCGATAGATGAATCGATCGTCGAAGCCGCGCAGCTTGACGGCGCAAACCTTGCGCAGGAATTAATTCACGTTACGTTGCCTATGATATGGTCCACGTTCTCCACGTTTGTAGTAATCTCGCTCACGGGGTTATTTACCCATCAACTCAGTTTGTTTGCATTTTTCAGCGACGGGGCTGCTGAACTTTCGAGTTTCGGATATTATCTCTACGTCGCAAGCACTAAAAAAATACTTATCGAAGAGCCCGGGCTTAAATGGCTCACATATTCTCAGCTTTCGGCTCTCGGAATTGTACTCACTGCGATAACTCTTCCCATTGTTTTGGGAACGAGAAAAATTATGAGTAAGTTCGGTCCGTCTGCGGACTAAGGAGGTTGCGCCGTGAAAATGGTAAAAAACAGAAAAAGAGATAACGTCGCGGTAAAAATCGCGGTGATTATATTGGGTGCGCTCCTTATCGTTTATTCATTATCGATAATTTTCATGCTTTTATGGGGATTGCTCAGTTCTTTGAAATCGGATAACGATTTTATGAAGAATTTGCTTGGTTTGCCTACGATAAACAATCCCGAATGGTTTGATCGCGTCAACGATCCCGACAGCAGTTATAAAACGTTGTTTCGGCTCGAAAATTATGTGCTTGTCATACAACGTTTCAATTTTCCCGCTTCAACAAGTTTTTTTGTAGGGAACAGGGAAGTTACGCATACTACCGAAAACAATTTTTTCGGAATGCTTTTAAATTCGGCAATTTACGCATTCGGGAATGGTTTTGTTCAGGCAATTATTCCTGCGATAATGGCTTATATGTGTGCGAAATATCAATATAAGTTCAGTAAAGTTTTATGCATAACGGTCATTGTAGTTATGACGCTGCCTATAGTAGGGGCGTATCCGTCTGAACTTACGCTGCTCCGAAACCTCGGCTTGTATGATACATGGGTAGGTAACTTCATTCAGCGTTGTAGTTTTATGGGAATGTATTTCCTGGTATTCTATGAGTTTTTCAAATGTATGCCGGATACTTACAGCGAAGCAGCTGAAATCGATGGGGCGTCGCAATTTACCGTAATGTTCGGAATTTATATTCCGCTTGCGGCGAAAATAATAGGCTCGGTATTTTTGATAAGGTTTATATTTTTCTGGAATGATTTTTCGTCTATAGAATTATATATGCCTACCCATCCGACTCTTGCGTACTTCATTTATGCGCTTGGAGCAGGTAAGAAAATTTCCAACGATATGACTACTAATCCGAGGAAAATTGCCGCTTGTATGATACTCGCTTTGCCTACGTTGATTTTGTTTTTGATATTACATAACAAAGTCATGGGCAGCATGACGTTGGGCGGAATAAAAGGCTGATGACAAAAAAGCGAGCGCTTTATTACAAGCAAAAATAATCTAACGGAGAAATTATATGATTAAAATGAGGAGAAAATCGATTACGAACGCGATGCTTTGCATTGCGGCGTCGTTATCTCTTGTTTTTGCGGTGTTTTTCGCGTTTGTCGTACCCGTTGCGGTTAATGCGGAAAAGGCAACCGTAAACGATACGGCCGTTTCCGGATTCTATTTTTCAGGCGATGAAATAGAATTGCCATTAACTGCGGATATTGTTTCGGACGGCGTGACTTATGAGGGCAAATTTACTGCACTGATTATGCCGGACGGAAATGCCGTATCCGAACGTAGTTTGACGCTTACCGATACCGGTGCGTATAAAGTATGTTTCACTTATGAAAAAGGTGGAAAAAGATACACTGCGGAAAAGGGGTTCAACGTGCTTAAAAAGAATTGGGAAGTCGGCTCGACCGATTCTTCGGTTACTTACGGCACGGTTTCAACCAACGAATCGGGCAAAAACAGCACCGGGCTTACAGTTAAACTTGCCGCAGGCGATACTTTTACCTATAACGAACCTGTAGATCTCAGAAAGAATTCAATTACGGATATAATCACTATGTTTTCTACTGCCGTTTATGCAAAACAAACGCATATCGACGCAAGAAACAATGCTTCCGTAATCGCTAAAGATTATGAAGCCGGACTTATAGAGGTAAAACTTACCGATTGTTACGATCCGGGAAGATATGTTACCGGCGTTATCTTTATTTCCAGAATAGACGGAGAAGGCGTTTATGCCCGTACGCGTGCAAGTGTACAGGGCGAGTTTGGCCTTTATTACGATTGTCCTGCAAAATTCGGTAAGCCCGAAGTTTATATCGACGGTGAGCGCTACGGCGTTTATAACGGTGATTTCGGTCAATCCGTTACGGACTTTGCCGGTAAAAAATACGTCAAGTGGAGTATAAATAACGAAAAAGGCGACGTTTACATTTCCGCTCCGGCAGGCAACAGTGAAAAAAGATACCTTATAAATCAACTTTATAACGAAGATATAGGCGGCGCGATTTTCAACGGCTTTACGACGGGTGAGGTATTCGTTTCGATAACGTCGAACGATTGCTATACCAATGAAACCACGTTTGAAATCGAGCAGATCGGGGGAAAACGCGGCGAAGCTCTTGTTTCGGGCGGATATACCGATACGATCGCTCCTACGATAACGGTCGACAGAAAAGGTGCCGACGGCGATCTTTATATTAAACGCGGGGAGGCGTTTGAATTGTTCGGTGCGACCGCTTACGATCCAAACCTGATAGGCGGCGTAAAGGCTAACGTATATTACAATTACGGTACGTCGGTTCAAAGTTCCGTGCTTGTAAAAGACGGCAGGTTTATTCCTACGAAATCCGGCACTTACGTTATAGAATACAGCGCAAAAGATTCCTTCGGAAACGTCGGAAAACAGATTGTATATGTATTCGTAATGAAAGAAGACGTTGCATCGATAGACGTTGAACGGCTTACTTCGATGACCGCCGGTATAAGCGTAACCTTGCCTGAACACAACGTAACCAGCCTTAACGGAAAGGTGAGCGTTGCGATTAAGGCGGTTTATGATAAAACCGTAACGCTCATAGATCCGGAGACGAGGACTTTCACTCCGCTTTCGGTCGGTGAATATACGATTGTTTATGAATACACGGATAAACTTAAAACCTATGAATATTCTTACACGGTAAACAGTTTAGCTAATGATAAATGCGGGTTTGCAAACGTTCCCGTGTTCGACAGATATTATATAAAGGGGCTTTCTTACAGCTTACCTGAAATTAAAGCATACGAATTTAAGGGTGCAAAGCCGACCGAAGTCGCTTGCGAAATCTACGTCAGTTTCGACGGCGGCACATACGAAAAAGCCGATTTCGACGAAACTTTAATAAAGGGCAGCAAAAACGTTCGTTTTAAGTACGTTGCGCGCGATGCTGTTTACGAGAGCGAATCTATTGAAATAGTCGACACCGGTTATAACGATTCGCTGGATATGAAAAAATACTTTAAAGGCGATTTCTCGGCTAAGGCGGAGTATTCGTATATCGGATTCAAATCGTTGAAGAATAGCGGCAGTAATTCGCTTTTATTCATAAATCCGTTGGCGAAGGAATTGTTTTCGATAACATATTCGATACCCGAAACGTCGGGCGCGTCGGCTTACAGCGTTATTCTTACAGACCGCGAAGATCCTCGCATAAAAACGGAATTTTCATTCTTTTCGAGATATGGCACGGCTTATCTCTCGGTAAACGGCGGGGAAGAGCGGGCGTTGAGCGATAGATTGAACGACGGCAAAGAACGCAGAATTTATTATAACGCCGAAGCTAAGAGCTTTGTTTATGCTTCATCTTCTCAGACGCTTTCTTATCCGATCGGAATAACGGGAACAAGTTATGGTTATGCGGAAATAGTTTTCTCCGATGCCTCGTTAAATTCCGAAGTGCGGGTTATGCGAGTCCAGAATCAACTTATATGCAAGGATACTTACGATGATTTTGCTCCGGAAGTCTATGCCGACGTATCCGGCAGTGTTGAAATCGGAACTAAACTTACGATTAAAGGTGCGGCTTACAGCGATGCGCTTTCTGCCGTAAAAAGAGCCGATGCGCGCGTTTCGGTTACTAAACCGAGCGGCGGATATGCGCTCGGAATCGACGGCAAGGAACTCAAAGACGTTTTTGCCGATGAAGATTTCGAAATTATGCTTTCCGAATATGGTGTATATCGTTTGACTTACACTATAAAAGACGCTAACGGGAGAATGACGGAACAGCCGTATGGCATAGAGGTTGCCGATATGCTCGCACCGACTGTCACATTCAACGACGGTTCCGATTCAAAAACCGTTCAGACCATAAAACTTGCTTACAAATATAAAATCAAGGAATATACGTTGAACGACAATTATGATTCAGCCGAAGATTTAACCGTTCATACTTTTATTTACGATAAAAACGGCGTTATAGTCAAATACGGCGTAAGCGAGTTTTCGCTTGCGGAAGAAGGCGAATATACCGTTTATGTTTATTGCGTCGATACAAGCGGAAACTATGGTTATGCGTCGTATAAGCTCAAAGTCGTAGCGTGAGAGGGGTGAAAAAATGAAGAATAAAAAGAATATTTTCAAAACTTTTATCGCATTGCTGCTTGCGGGCGTATGTGTGTTTTCGGTTTCTTGTAAAAAACCGGATAACGGTTCCGTTCGTCCGTCGGACGACGGCGGGGTTTTTGATCCGGATGCAAAAATTACGGTGAAAGATACTTACGACGGTACGCATGATTTCACTGCGCCCGATACGGATATGCCTTTCGTTACGAACGGATCGTGCGATTACACGATAGTCGTTCCCGAAACGCGCGGCGCGCAGATTAATATGGCTAAAAACGAACTTGTGCAATTCTTTGCCGAAGCTACGGGAATAACTCTTCCCGCGGTTGCCGACAGCGAGTTTACCGATAACGGCAAAGGCTATATTTCTCTCGGCGAAACGTCTTTACTTGCCGAGTCGGGCATAACTGTAGATCATAAAAAACTCACCGAGGACGGTGTACGAATAGTAACCGAAGGCAAAAATATTTATCTTGTCGGCGGCGGCGATTACGGCACGCTTTACGCGGTTTATGATTTTCTTGAAATTTATTTCGATTTTGATGTGTACTACAAGGATTGTTACGAAATCAATAAAAACGTCAAAAATCTTAAACTTAAGAATTTCAACGTTACGGATATTCCCGATCTCGAATTTCGTTCAAACGGGTATTATCAACTTGTAAAAGACGAATGGATGTATCGTTTCCGTGTTCCCAGAACTTACGGAACGATAACGTTCCCTATTTACGAAGTCGTAGGCGATCCTTCAAGTTCCGCAAGGGGCGTACACAACTCGCTTAACTGGCTGCCTAAGAGTCAGTTTTATGCCGATCATCCCGATTGGTATAATAACGGAGCAACCGAACTTTGTTACACGGCGCACGGGAATAAAGACGAGTATGAAAAGATGATGCAGGCTTGTGTTGATAAAGCCGTCGCGACTCTCACATTATATAACAAAGAAGATTATCCGTATCTTCGTATTCTTAACTTTACGCAACAAGATAACTATGACGGTTGTGCGTGTGCGACATGCAGCGCAAACGTCGCAAAATACGGAACGAACTCTGCGACGCTTATTTTGTTCATGAATGATCTCAGAACAAGAATTGATGCGGCAATGGCGGAAATGGACGAAAAATACCGCAGGGACGATATGACGCTTACGTTCTTTGCATATCTCTACACTGAAACGGCTCCCGACGCAAAATTCTCCGAAATGCATCTTAAAGACGGGGTGAGCGTGTTCCTTGCAACGAGCGCGACTTTTGATCACCAGTCGTCGATATATGCCGATTCAAACACTGAAGGCCGAGAAAACCTTAAAAATTGGGGCAAACTTTCAAACGAAATTTTACTTTGGACGTATTCGACCAAGTTCAGCCACTATATGTATCCGGTAGATACTTATAATTTTTACGGGGAGGACGCCTACACGTTCTTTGCTGCAAACAATGTAAAACTTATGTATAATCAGTCGCAGGTTACGCAAAAAGGAACGTCGACGGCATGGCACAACCTGAAAGCGTATCTCGATTCCAAACTGGAATGGGACGGAACAAGGGATTCGGCGTATTACACCGAAAAGTATATTAATGCAATGTTCGGCGAAGCTGCTCCCGTAATGAAAGAAATTTACACGGCTATGCGCTTGCAGGCGGGTATCGTAAAGACAAAATACAACGGCGTTTCGCTTCTCAGTAATGTTACCGATCTCGAAAATCCGAGTTTTTGGCCGTATTTCACTTTAAAACAATGGCTTGCAAAATACGATGAAGCTTACGCAACTCTCGAAACATATCGTTTATCCGATCCGACGGCATACAATCTTTACAAGAGCCATATAGACGCAGAGTATTTATCGCCCGCATATATGACTTTGGTTTTGTATAAAGATATGCTTTCCGCCGGAGAGGCTGCGGTAATCAAGGATCGTTTCCGCGAGGCAGTAAAAGTTACCGGTATAACCAACGTGCGCGAAACCGGCAGTAATCAGATAGGCAGTTTCGTTAACGGACTGTAAAAGGGGGATAGGCGAATGAAAAGAAAAATACTTTGTTTAATATGTCTGACGGCAATGGTATTCACAACTTTTTTTGCTGTTTCCTGCAAAAAAAACGGCGGTAATTCGTCTGATTCATCCGATTCGGGTGCGACGACTATCGAAGAGATAATACTTGATGAAAAGTCGGTCTTGATTACGCTTGGCGAAACACATCCGCTGCGTGCAACCGACGGTGAAAACACTTTGCTTTGCAAATGGAGTTCGAGTAATGAAAACGTTGTTTCCGTAAATGAATGGGGCTTGTTGACCGCGAATAAAGTCGGTTCGGCAACAGTAGCGGCGGAATATGGCGGTAAAAAAGCTTCTTGCAGCATTACGGTTTCGCTTGGAGGATATCTTCCAAGCCTTGAAATCGCATGCGATGATGAGGTTCAGGTAGATCTCGCACATTCCGCGGATATATCAGGAAAAGTTTTGTTTAACGGCGAATATTATTCCGACGCGAAAATAAATTACGATTTAACCGATAAAACCATCGGAAAAGTTGTAAACGGGGTGTTCAAACCTGCAAAAGCGGGCAGTACAACGGTTACCGTAACAGCCGAATGGCGCGACGTAGAATCCGATTTTTTAACGCGCGAAATACAGATAAACGTTATTCATAACGTAAATTTCTATGTGGACGGCAAACCTGTTCCCAATGAAGTCGAACTGTATACGATAAAGAATTTTGAAGGCGAAACGTACGAAACCGAATGGAAACTGAATCCGTCGGTTGACATTGACGGCGTTGAAAAAGCTTCATCGGTAGGTATAGAAAACGATGAAATAGTGGAATATGATCCGACTACGGGCATTTTGACGGCTAAAAAAAGCGGTGCTACAACGATTGAACTATATTGTAATAACGGTGAAACGAGATTTAGCAAAACTATTGAAATAAACGTTATACTTCCTATTGCCGAATATGGTGAGGTAATTACCGATTTTTCGGCATTAAACGGCGAAATTAGATATAACGAGAGTAATCTTTTAACCGAACTTTTTACAGACGGCATATATTATGCAGAGCAGGACGGACGCGCTCTCGATGTTTCCGGGGCGGGTAAAATTCTCGGCGTTCAGACGGATAAATCGGGTATATCGAGATTTTCCGTTACGGTTTACGGTGAAAATTATGGTTATAAATTCAATCTTGAAGGTTGTGCGCTCGTTATAAAAACTGCGGAAGATCTTCTTGACTTCAGACTTACTGCCGATAAAAAGACAATTGAGGGATATGTTGTTATGAAAAACGACGTTGATATGTCCGTTCTCGACTTTAACGGTGACGGAAAGACCGCTACCACGGGTAATACGGCAATGTTCGATACATTCTATCCGTACTATAGTTCGGCAGGAGTGCTCGGTTCAACGGATATGCTTACCAATATAGAGTCAAGTAAGGCGGTAGCCGGATTTACCGGTATTTTTGAAGGTAACGGGTATAAGATTAAAAATTTCCACGCGGGCAATTCTTACGGATTCTTCGGAACTATTTCGGCTGCAACCGTAAGAAACGTCGCATTTACCGACGTTGACTTATATCCTGCTTATTCGGTAGGTATAGTTTTTGCAAAATATGCTGCCAACGTCAAAATGCAAAACGTATATTTGTCTATTAAAACGGGTGATTTTTCTGACGATAACTATATAAGAACCAAAAATTGCATGCTTTTTGCCGGTGCGGATTCTACGGATAAATCATTTGAGAATTGTATTATCGAAACCGACGCAACGTACGAAAAAGATGCGCTTCCCGGTTGGGGTGGCGCTTCGGTCGGCATTTTTGGCAGTGCGGCTACTACAAACTACTACGTAGACTATCCGACATACCCCGGCTATATGGCAAAGTTTTCTATCAAAGGGCTTTATTTTATCGCACCGACTGCCGCAAACGGCAGGGTTATGCCGCTAATTCAGTACAATGGCATGACGGTATACGCCTCAAACGATTTCGTTGATTTTGCCGAAAGATCAACAATGCGGCTCGATGACGTAACGCGTAATCCGGTTGCCGATGATTCGGGCAATCAGAAAATATATCATTGGGCAAACGCATACCGTTACGACGGTTATGCTCAAATGCTTGAAAGCGGTATTACTAAAGTAGGCAATTGGAATATTACTGCCGACGGTGTGATTTGGGCAGGCTGATTTTGCGATATATGGGTAAAGAGATTTGCCATAGAAAACAAAACTTATTAAACAGAATTTTTGCGAAATAATCGCTTAAATAATAGGAGGGAAAGATGAAAAAAATACTGATTATCATGCTAGGCATAACAATGCTGTTTGCAACGTCTGCGTTTGTTGCATGTAAAGTGGAAGATTCCGGTTCGCATGTACATACGGGTGGTGTTGCTACTTGCAATGAAAAGGCTAAGTGCGACGAGTGCGGCGAAGAGTACGGAGAATTTAATCCCGAAAATCATACAAGCACAGAACTCGTTTACGTATCCAACGGTAACGGAACGCATAAGATTGTGCACAAATGTTGCAATGCCGTAACCCAAGCCGAAGAGGTTTGCGCGGGCGGTGAAGCCACTTGCGAAGAAAAGGCAAAATGCGAAAAGTGCGGCGGTGAATACGGAGAACTCGGTGAACACACCGGCGGAACTCCGACTTGTAACCAAAAAGCTGTTTGTTCGGATTGCGGAAAAGAATACGGTGATTTTGACGCGACAAATCACGCAAGCGAAGAATTTATTTATACCGCCAACAACAACGGCACGCATAACAAAGTACATAAGTGCTGTAACGTTGTTGCTGTCGAAAACGAAAAATGTTCGGGCGGGACAGCTACGTGTCAGTCAAAGGCAACGTGTAAAGATTGCGGTGCTCTTTACGGCGACTTGGATATGACTAATCATGGCGACGAAGCGTTTTCGTTTGTAGATAACGGCGACGGAACACACTCAAAAGAATATTCCGTTTGTCATACGAAAGTTGAAAGTGAGGCTCATTCCGGCGGTACCGCCACTTGTCAGGTTAAAGCTGTTTGCAGCACTTGCGGTGCCGAATACGGTGACTTGGGAGCACACAACTACACGAAAGTCGGCAAAGACGCAGAATCGCACTGGAAAGAATGTTCTGTGTGTAATACTCGCGACGAAAACAGCGTAACGGCTCATAGCGTAACTGTATGGGAAACAACCGAGAACGGCGAAATCGGTAAGTGCGAATGCGGCGAAACGGTAACGACAATAATAGAAAGCGTTCCCGCAAACGAAATAAACCTTTATACGATTGCAAATTTAGGAGGAAACGATTATAGCATTGAAGAAACGTATAGTCCTGTCGTCACGGTAAACGGCGTTTCTTTAACGATAAACGTCTCTTCCGGTGACGAAAATGTTGCGATTTACGAAGACGGCAAAATTAAAGCTGTTAAAGCAGGCAAGGCGATTATAACCGTAACGTACACGTTGCCGAGTAACCGTGGCGAAGTTACAAAGACGTTCGAAGTTAATGTTAATCGTCCCGTAATTACCGACGAAACCGCGGTTAATTATTTCTCCGCAATCGACGGCTGGCACGCATATCTCACCGAGCTTTTCGGAGAGAACGCGATTACGGAAGCGAAACAGACTTATAAAGGTGAAGAATACGCGCTTACTTATGCCGATGGCAAACTTAGCGGAATGTTCACCGAAAGCAAAACTTCCACCGTTTGCTCGCTCACTCTTTATACCGAGACTTACGGCTACGTTTTGTCAAACGTAACGGCTTACACGAAAGTAATCAATACGGCCGCGGATCTCGAAGATATGAGACTTACCGCCGATAGAAAAACGGTTAAAGGTTACTTCATTATGAATGCCGATCTCGATTATTCAAAAATCGATTTTAACGGAGATAAGCAGTATACTTATTACGACAATTTGTATCCGTACTTTAATCCCTCGGCGAAGGCTCCGACGGATATGCTTACGGAAGATGTCGCGAAATCCGACAATACGCCCAATAAGGCGGCAGGTTTTGTCGGCGTGTTTGATGGCAACGGCCATAAAATAATCGGTTATCGCGCAGGCAATTCGTATGGATTCTTCGGCACTATCTCAGGCAGCGGTTTAAGCGATTTAACGGTTATTAAAAACGTTGCGTTCACCGATATTACAGCGGAAGCCGGTTCCTGGACGATAGGACGTGTGTTTGCGCATTATGCAACTTGCGTAAGCGTTGAAAACGTTTATATTTCTTTTGCTAAGGGTATTGAAAGCTGGACGAAAAATTTCTCGTTGTTCGGAGCGAAAGAAAGCGTATATTTCAGATTTAATAAGGTTGTTATCGAATATCCCGCAACATCGGCAAGCGCGGCTTCGGCAGGCGAAACCGCATGTGTCGGATTCTTCTCTACGGTCGGCACGACTGCTTATTATGGAAGAACGGCACCCGATAATCAATGGCACGGGCAAATGAGAACGGTATATCAGAATTTGTATATTGTCGCGCCTAAGGCGACGAACGGCAGGGTTCACGCTTTGAATATGAGTAATCAGATTATTGTTTACGCTGCCAACGACTTTGCCGATTTTGCAGAAGCGGCGAAAGCTTCGCTTGACGGAACGACTTTGAATCCTGTGGCTAATGATAGCGGAACTATCGAAGTATTCCACTGGAAGAACGCATATCGTTACGACACCTTAGCCGCTATGGCGGAAGCTAACTCGAAAGTAGGCAACTGGAAAATTTCGGCAAGCGGGGTTGTTTGGGAAGCATAACAAACTACTTTGTTTGCAGAAGCATAATTAAAATTTCGCGGCGGGGCAAAACGTCCCGCCGCGGCAAAATGTCCCGCCGCGGATAAATATTTAAAACAAAAAAACTGCTTGGAAATACTGAAAATCATTATGAAAAATCTTGCTTTCAAACTCCCCGAGCCGGGTGAAATAAAGATTCGCGGATATGCGGGTAGCCTTATAAATTATACCATAGGCAATCAGTATGACGATGAATCAACATGGAAACTCCTTGTTGATCAGTTTCGGTTTTGTTATGATATCGATAACGGTTGGCGCGGCGAATTCTGGGGGAAAATGATGCGTGGCGCATGCCTTACGTTCAGGGCAACGAATAATGCACGTTTATATAATGAAATCGTAAAGACAATTAAAGATATGCTATCCGTTAAAGAAAAATCGGGCAGGATATCTTCTTATCCTATAGATAAAGAGTTTTTAGGTTGGGATATGTGGTCGAGGAAATATGTTATGCTCGGCTTCATCTATTTTTTGGATATTTGCAAGAGCGATCGTCTTAAAGAGGAGGTAATAACCGCGCTTAAGGGGTGTGCGGATTATATTCTCGCTCACGTTGGAGAAGGAAAGGAGAAAGGAATATTCGACACGTCGCAGATTTACGGCGGGCTTAATTCATGTTCGATTCTTGAGCCGTTTGTCAGGCTTTACGAGATTACGGGTGAAAAGAGATATCTTGATTTTTCAAAGTATATCGTTGAACTCGGCTTCTGTTCCGATATGAACATAATCGAGTTATGTCTAAATAAAAAATTATACCCTTATCAATTTACGCATACAAAGGCCTACGAAATGATGAGTTGTTTTGAAGGGCTTTTAGAATATTACAAAGTTACGGGAGAGAAGAAATATCTCGCAGCTGTCGAAAATTTTGTCGATATGGTCGTAAAAACCGACTATACGATTATCGGTTGTTCGGGCTGCACGCACGAACTTTTCGATAATTCTACCGAAAAGCAAACCGAAGAAACGGACGGCGTTATGCAGGAAACATGCGTTACCGTGACTTTTATGAAACTCGCCGCAAAACTTTTCTTGTTAACGGGTAAAGCGAAATACGCCGAAATTATAGAGCGTTCGGGTTTGAATGCGTTGTTCGGTGCGGTAAACGACGAAAATCAGACGATGAAAAAAGCGGAAGGCAGAAAATGGATCGGCGACGACCTTGTTCTTGTCGAACACGAACCATTCCCATTCGATAGTTACAGTCCGCTTACGAAAGGTAAAAGAGGAAGACTAGTTGCAGGTTTCAGAGAACTGCAGAACGGTAGATCTTACGGCTGTTGCGCGGCTATCGGCGGTGCAGGAACGGCTATTTTCGGTCTTTCGGCAATAACGAAGAGAAAGAACGGTTTTTCCGTCAATCTATATACCGACTTCGAATTAAAAACAGAATACAAGGGCGATAAAATATTGATAAAAACGTCTGCAAATCCATACGGGAAAAGCGGTGCGAAAATAAACATCAACGGTAGCGGAAAAAAATTTAAACTCGCTTTAAGAGCCCCGTCTTATGCAACAGCATTCAATATTGCGATCAATGGCGAAAAATTGCAGCATAAGTCGGTAAACGGCTATGTTAGCATTGAAAGAGTATGGCAAAACGACGTGATTTCGCTTTTCTGGAAAGCGCCGCTCAAAGCAATTTACAAAAATGGTAAAATAGCTTTTAAAAAAGGTGCGGTTGTCCTTGCAAGGGATGAACGTTTCGGGGATATAGGCATTTCCGTTTATAAAGACATAAAAAAGAATTTTAAGGGTTCGGAAATCCCTTATAAAATTTTAAAAAACGATTTGTTTAAATGTAATCTTTCTCTCAAGGTAGCGGTCGGCAAAAATGAAATCGCGCTTGTGGATTATTCTTCCGCGGGAAAAAATTACGACGACGAAAACTGTAATATTGCGGTTTGGCAAAAGTGAGGTAGTTTATGGATTGCAAAAGACTTGGCGTTATGATTGATTGTTCGCGCAACGCCGTCATGAAACCCGAAACGTTAAAGCGTTTCGTAAGGTATATTAAAAAGGCGGGCTATAACGCCGAATGTTTTATAAGAGGGTATAAGTAATGAATATTGGTATAGCAGGGCTTGGAGCAATCGCTCCGCTTCATATAAGGGCGATTTTAGATCGCGGACAAAAGATAACCGCTATTTGCGACGTCGATGCGGCAAGATGTAAAAAAATTAACGATGAATTCAATCTCGGAGCAAAAGAATACTCCGATTATAATCAAATGATCGATAGCGGTGAAGTAGACGTCATACACGTTTGCCTTCCGCATTACCTTCATTCGGAAGTTATTTGTAAAGCATTGAGCAAGGACATACACGTTCTTTGCGAAAAGCCGCTTGCTATAAATTTTGAGCAGCTTAACGATATCGAAAAAGCAGTTAAAAATTCTTCGGCAACGCTCGGCGTTTGCTTTCAGAAC
>ERZ1026780.822-NODE-822-length-22647-cov-8.104285_pt1 | contig 22647 bp, 14 predicted proteins | sample MGYA00380126_ERZ1026780 | MGnify/ENA primary metagenome ERZ1026780 (study PRJEB33269, sample SAMEA4719762) | human gut metagenome | biome: human-associated habitat; feature: organic feature; material: feces | place: Cameroon | collected 2013-10 ... | reverse complement strand
ATGCAACTAAGTGTTAACTAAAAATATATCGATAAAATCTATGTTTTATGTATTTGTGATGAGAAATATGCAACTAGATGCAACTAAAATCTATTCATAAAGCAATTCAGAATAGAGTTTTTCATCTATATCCGTAAACACATCAAAGACAACAGCTGGAGCGTCAGAATGTTCTAAGAGGTATTCTTTCACGGTCCCGGTAGCAATCTTAGCGGCAACGCTCTTAGGGAAGCCCTGCTCCCCTGTTGAAATACAAGGAAAGACTAATGTTCTTAAATGGAGCTTCCGAGCAAGTTCGAGGCAATGAAGATAACAACTCTTTAAAACGTTTTGATCAGAGAAGGTCACTCTGCCCCTCGTAGAAGGCCCTAGAACGTGAAAAACATACTTCGATAGAAGATTGTACCCATTGGTATAGAAAACGTCTCCTAGACCCATTTTAAAGCCTCGTTTGTTCATCTCTTCATAACAAGCATTACGAAGCTCAACACCCGCAAAAGAATGGATGCAATTATCAAGACAATTATGATGAGGGACAAAGCAGCCTAACATATCGGTGTTGCCTGCATTCACAATCGCATCCGCTTTTAATCTCACAATATCCCCGCGCCAAAGGGCTATCTTTTCATAGTCAGTTAAAGATAATGAAAAGCAGTCAACCAAACCTATATTTTGAAGGAGATAATTGAGATAGATTTTTTCTGCTTTTAGATATGCGTCCGAAACCGGTTTTGGCTTTCTTAAGTTCATCAAAGATCGAATTAAAGAAACTTGTCCATCGATGGTGTTACTGAACTTCAAGGAATAGTTTCTATACTCAGGCATTTCATCTAAAAGATATTTCTTAAGAAAAATAAGTGATTCATTGAAATCCATAATATATTGACTATTTATAATTTACCAATTGCCTTACGTATAGACTCTGAATCATCGAAGTCCAAAGAGTCTAATTCGTCATCAAACTCATCCTCAGAAAGTGGTTGAGTTTTCTTTTTGGGATCATTTTTAACAAGTTTTAGATCAAAGGGAATACCCTTAGTTCTCACAATCATTTTCAAATAAAGATTAATAGCGGCAGACATAGTAAGGCCAAGCTCATCAATGACCTTTTCGGCACTATCCTTTAACGACTTATCAACCCTTAAATTTAACGTTGTCTTCGACATATTTATTAATTCCTAAAGTTATACCTTGTAACGCAATTGTAACGCTTTTTGCGTTACGTGCAAGTTTTTAACGAAAAAATGAATTTATAGCACTCTTTAAATTAGTGTGCCAATAACGATAAAATCTAATAATATTAGTATTTTTCATAATATTTGTTACCTAGTTATTAGGTTAATAATCCACTAAACAATGTCAAAACAGGCAAGCGATTAAAATGTATACTCCTAAAACCAATTTTCAAAGTCTTTTCACGACACTGTGTTTTTGGATCCCCTTTGAAGAGAGGAGAGTGAGGGTTTGTTATTTCTGCCCCGCCACCCTGTTTAACCATCTTTATTGCTTTCCATATTTTCCTAAGTAATTGACCATTTTCTTGATATTTTTCTTTACATTTTTCCTTGCCTCATGGAACAATTAGTATCCGTTTCCAGAAAACTTATCCCCTACCTTCTAAGATTACTTATGTTCTCTTTCCAGTTTTTAGAAAGCATCGTTTTAAAAATGACTATTTTTTAATGTTTATTTTTTGTTCTTTAGAGGTGACTCTCTAGGTTCATTTTCAGATACATACTTTCAAAACGCTCATGGGTTGGAGAATGTAACACAATTCGTTTTTTACTCTTCTCTGTTTTGTTCTTTCCTATAACAATTTCTTGCTCGTTAAACCTAAAAATTCTTAGTCCTCTCTTTTTGGGGTTTAATTGCATTTTATTGGAGGACATGAATCGCTTTATTCCTGTGTCAATTTATTTTCTTTGCTCATTCGAAACAAACTCTCTTAGTTTCGGTTTATGCCGATTTTTCGGCACTTCAAACCCCCATATTTATTTTCTTTTCATAACTAGTAGGACGAATTCAGCAGGGTTTTAAAGTTAAAAAACTCTGCTATCTCGCTCATCCAATTGAGTTTTGAAGAACCTTTAAACTAAATCTTTGAGTTCCTATTCTGAAACGATAGGGCTTCCGTGTTTCTTCAACTCCTTAAGATCGGAACTAATGAAAATAAGCATTAAGCTGGATAATAGCGCCGATAAAAACACGTAACTTTGAAGTGTTTTAAGCATCAATAAGGGTTTCCTAAATATCCTTGGCTCTATCATTTTGCAATTCTTAAAAATCGTCCCATTTCTTCTTATAGAAGAATGCTTATTGAAATAACAAAGTTCGGAAAGTAAACTTATTTTGTTAAGAGCAAAGTTAGAGAAATCTGATGACGCAAAGCTAAAGGGTCCTTTTTATGGACAGCCAGTTGCCAAACTCGGCACCATGAACGCCCTTTTTAACGAAAAAACAATTAAAAAAATTATAGCTGCAGTCCTTTCTGGCGTTATTTTAGCCGCGGGCATTTCTACAACAGCATTTTCTTTTTCTTGGTTTTCTAATCGCAATAACGTTACAAGAGATATTCAGGGTCGAACTGCGGGCGCCTACTTCGCTAGGGGGAAGGGCACTAAGGACGATCCTTTTGTTATTAACAGACCAATTCATCTCTATAATCTTGCTTGGTTACAAGATGTTGGGCATTTCGATAGCAAAAAGACGTATTTCATCATTGAAAAAGATCTTGATATGACTGGTTGGACGTTGCCTCCTATAGGAAATGAAAATCATCCGTTTATCGGTGAATTAGACGGTCTTGATACCATTCACGGAACAAATAAAACCGCGGTTAAAATATCCAATCTAACCACAAGTAACAACTTTAGCGACTATGGACGTCATCCATCTTCCATTACATCTATCTCCGGGTGCAATGCCATGGGATTCTTTGGCACGTTTGGAGAAGAAAAGAAAGACTATGCAGAGGATGCTCCTGTAGCAAAGAATTTCTACCTTGAAAACGTAACCATAAAAAGTAAAGAGCAAGAAAACCTTGTGGGAACCCTTGCTGGATATGTTAACGGCGAAATAAGTGATGTAGGTATCTCGAATTCTAAAATTAGTCTGCCAGCGAGTAACCGCTCATATAAAAATTACACAAGCAACGTTTCAGACTATACAAGCATCGGATATTGTGAAGATAAATACAAAAATACCGCTTACGAAAAAGAAGCAATCCTACAATCTTCTGATATCAACACTTCACAAGGAACAGAAGGGGATGGTGGTGCAGAAGCAGGCAATGGTGGCTCCATTGATATGAACACCATGTATAACAATCTTCTTTCCATTTGGGATGGTAATGAAATGTCCCGCACGCAAGCTCCTACAAAAAGAACTGTCACCTATAACCTTGATGGGACGATAAACGAATATGAAACGAAGGTAACAAAGTGGGGATATGATGGGGAGCGCCAAACTAGTGGTTATCCCAAAAATACCTATTATTACACCTACTATGATCAAAAAAACGGGGATGAAATCTCTTCATCATATACTTTTGCCTACGATCCTTTGGATAATGGGCGGAATTTTATGACTTTATATGGTCGCAAAGAAATCACTTCGACCCTTACATGTGAAGTGACAACAGTCGTACCAAAAGCCCTTCCCTATAGGTTCATTGCTGATTCAACCGGCAATAATTATCTTTCCATGGATGCAAACGGAAATATCGTTAACCAAACATCTAAAGCACTTGCTTCATCGTGGTTTATTAACGACAAAAAACAGATTTTCACTAGAGACGACAACGATACCCAGCACTTTTTAAGAAATGTTTCAGGAACCCTCGAGATAACTACCTCATCTGGGGAAGCCACGTCTTGGACATATGATCAAAACAACAATCTAATATCCGATGGAGGTCTCTTCATCAATTATTCCGAAAATCGTGGTTGGAGCCTATCCGTCTCTGCTTATTACAAAATTACAGATATGGATTCGACATATTGGATTTGTAATAACGGAACGACTTTGACTATGCCAAATAGTTCTAACTCTGAGTCAAACGCGACCCTTTGGTATTTAGATGGGGAGAATTACGCAACAAACGTCAATGGAACAAAATATTACTTAGGTATTTCCAGCAATAATAGCAACGTTATTTTAACAACAAATCAAAGTGACGCTTTCAAATTCAACAACGGGTATTTTTCAATTGAAAGAATCAAAAAATACTTATTCTGGGAAACTACTGTCACCTATTACATGACCACAGAAACAAGTAACTATAGTGGCAACTCTCTCACTGTGAGTGAAGATCAAAATTGGCGATACCAAATAAAAATATATCAAACAACAGAAGTTTCTTTATCTATTAGCAAAGATGATAGTAAAAGTGAAATTTTTAATGAAACCACAAAAACTACAGAAACTCCAACCTATTGGACGAAGCCAACCTACTATCCAATCAGTGGCACAAACGGCATTCCAGATGAAAAGAACACAGGATACGTCGTTTCTGGGGCTTATAGTGCGACCAACTCCGATCCTTGGGGAGATATCCGTGTTTCTATTTATAGCAAAAACCAGTGGGATGGGCTTTCTAACTCCGGTGTTTACGATAGCAACAGCACTTTACAAACGGTTTATACAATCGATGATTCCGGGGAACACACAGTTTCTAGTAATGACTTTGATCACTATACGGATTCCAAATCCAAATTCGAAACCGTTTTAGCCAAAGATAACAAATATATTTCTGGCTTACACTTTATGGATGCAAGCATCTCCAAAGATCATTTAATAGAAGCGGAATACGTTCGTATCAAAAACCAGGAATATCACAAAGAAGACGGATATGAATTGCCAGAAGATTCTATCGATTTCCAACTTCAAAGAAAAGGATATGTCAACTTCTTTGCTGGCACTTATTACACTCAAAATACAGCATTCTTTTCTTTGCATGAGATCGAAAGAAACGGGTCCAAAATATCCAACATTCGTGAAATATCAGAAATATATGAAAATCCAACGGCAAAACAAGCTCAATCTTATGTTTATAAATACAAAGATGGAACCTATTCCGTTCCTTTCTTACATGGTTCAAGACAAGGCATTAAATACGATTTAAATGGAAATCCTCTAACAAATACAACACCCACTAACACAAAGCCAGAAGGTTATACAAAAACCGTCTTTAAGACAAGTTGGATCGGAAAAACAAACTCTTCTCTAAAAAATTATTATGCTTATTATTTTGAAATTCCAACAAACGAAGGGGAATACGCTTTAGGTTCTGTTTCAGGTGCAGCTGGTGCCTATCTTTGCTATCTTGATATTGGTGCAAACGCTCAAAGAACAGATATCACGGAATTCCATGAAATCAAAACTATCAGCGTATATGCTTACACCTATCCAAAGGGAGTTTCTTTCTCTTTCATTGAAGGAGTGGATGCCGCTTTACCAGCCATTGATGATAGAAAGAGCGCTTCATTCTCTTTAAAAGAATCTTTTAGTGGCGATATGAGCGTTAGCAAATCCAACGATTCAACCATCCAATACGAAACTACGGGCAATAGCCAAAACATTGTTACCGAATATATGTTCCATGGCTATACCGTAAAAGGAAATGGTGTAGACATAGAAAAAGCGACAGGCATTCTTTCAAGCAAGATAGTGGAAGATACCATCACAAAAATCACTTATTCCCTTTTTAACGAAACTGCTTCAACAACGATATATAAGAAAACAACCGTGACGGAGAATGGTTCTACAACGACTACAAATACCACCTATGTAGATGGAAAAGAAAGCTCTGTTGATTGGCCTGTAGATTTGCCATGGAGCACCTTACCAGTTAAAGATGTGGCAACCATGTATGTATATTACGTAAATGGAACAGCGGTGAATCTTGCTATCGAAACCACCTTCAAAGAAAACTATAGCGAAACAGAAGGAACCCATTATTACAAACTCACAGGGTATAAAGTATCCATCACAAATGACGTTGATGTTGAAGTAGTTATGACAAAATTAACCGACAACACTCTTATCGTTAAATTAAAAACGGGTACAGGCGAAACAGAAGCAGACTATACAACATTAGAAATCAATGTAATGACTACGCTACCTAAAAATTCCTAAAACACGTCATCTCAAACAACAAAAATCAATTTTTCTATTGTAAAACCCCTTTCGATTTGATTTTTGAGAGCAGAATTGGAAATTAAAGACGATTCCAGCCATAACTTTAAACGATAAAAACATTCACTATTTACGCACGTATGTACGCGCTTACGTGTTGAAGGTTAAGAAAAAAATAAGTATTATACTTACGCGTAAATAGCAAACCCGGAGCAATTCGGCGACGCAAAACTATAGGATCCATCTTGGATAGCCAGTTGCCTCACAAAGAAAGGACAACGGCATGATTGACTATCGTTCAAATAGATTGAAACGTATTAAAATTCAATCCTTTTTGACGTGCTTACTTGCCCTTAGCACACTTGCAGCCGCTGGAACAGCAACCTTTGCTTGGTTTTCAACAAACAAACGTGCTACAGCTAAATACATGAACATTGTTGCTAAAGACTCCGCCATTGTCCAAACCGCAAACTATTACCGTATCAAAGAAATTAATGGGGACACCTATAAATTCTCCAAAGCCAGCACCAATGTCTACGACCTTTTGCCTTATGATCGTGAATTAGGGGATGGAAAATATCAGATCCTTATTGAAATTACCTTCAAAAAAACGGATGTAGCTTTCACTGTAAATGCTTTTACAGCCAAAGACAATCTTGGTGGGGAAAAGAGTTGGAAAAACATCGATTGGTCTACTTCACCATTCCCACTCTCTTCCATCATTCAATTCACATATTTTGGCAGCAATGCAGACACAAGTACAAACGACTATATCTCTGTTACGAAAAATAACACAACAGACACTGGTTTTATAACCATGGATGGAGATACTCCATCATTTCAAGGCAATTTGAAATTAGGCGAAGAAACCAATGGGCAAAAACCCATTTATATCATGCTTGATTACAATGAAAAGGCGATAACATCTATTTACTCATACAACATTGGTAACCCAAAATTTGAAGGGGATTACGAAGCAAGCAGTTCCTCATCAAGTGGTGGAGTTCGTTTTAAAAGCGATTTTACCATCGCCGTTTATCCTAAGAATTAGAGACGTATATGAAAAAGAAATACTCGTTAAAAATATTTTTATACGCCGTGTTAGGTGGAACGATCCTTGCCTCTGGATGTGCTATATCCGCTTTTTCCTTTGCCTGGTTTTCTAACAATAACAACGTCACTAGAGGATTTGATGGTTCAACAACAGGTGCTTATTTCGCTAGGGGTGATGGCTCAGAAACAAACCCATACGTTATTAATAGACCAATTCATCTATACAACCTTGCCTGGTTACAATACGTTGGTTTCTTCAAGGAAAAAGAACCTTATTTTATCATCGAAAGAGATTTAGACATGTCTGGATGGACATTGCCTCCAATAGGCACAACAAAGTACCCTTTCCTTGCTCATCTTGATGGTTACGATACCGCACACTCTATTGGACAAACAGCTACAGCAAAGATATCAAACCTTACTATCAGCAACAGCTTTGAGAAATATAATGGTAAACATCCATCCTCACAAACATTGTCCACCTTTGTATCTCCTGAAATAACAGGTCTTTTTGGTGTTGTCGGAGATAAAAAATCAACCATCGAACCATCCGTTAAAAATCTTTATTTAGATAAAGTCTCAATCGATTCAACCACAAATAACGCCTTATCGGGTGTTGTTGCAGGATATGTCAATGGAGCGCTTAGTAACATCCTTATCAACGATTCTTCATTAAACTTAAAAGATGGTACAAACAAACTCACTGGATACGATAGTATCTCCAATTACACATCTGTAGGCTATTGTGAACCTAACTATCGAACAACATACGTTAAAAACAACACGACCATGTATGAACCTCAATACGTAGGCAATGCAAGTTTCAATCCAACAGGCGGTGGTGGAGGAGAAGATCAAGGCTGGGGCGGAAGTGTTTCCATGCAGTCTTTGTTGAGAAGAATCAACTATATGGCAAGCGTTTCTACAAGCACAATTACTCAAGACTCAGCCCCTTATATCTATAATTCCAATATTTTTAATCTCAATCTTTCTTCCCCAAACTCCAAAGAACCATATTGGAAGAACCCAGGTGCAACAATCTTCAATTATCTCAACGATGGTACTTGCTTGCCTTTAAATATAAATGAGGACCTAGCTTTTGCTGGTGACGAAATAGTAACCAAAACTGGTACGAATAACAAAGGATGGCATACAGACAATTTTTACAATGCAAATAGCACAAGCAAAGGCGAAAGTGAAATTATTTTGCCCACCAATACCGGTTATTTAGTCGGTGGAAATGATTCAACTAACAATACTGGCTATGTTAGGACAAGAATTATGAAAGTCTCAAATGCGCTCAAAAACTCAATAACAACTGATAAAGATGATAAAGTTGTAGATTCAAGGTTTTATACCGTAGATACATTAAACAGCGGTTTAGGAGAAAACGACAAAATTCAAGAAATTACAGAGGAAAACTACAATAGCGTTTTTAAATACTCCAAATTTCCAAAAGTAAAAACGGATTTCCTCGCATTAATGAACAATTCTAGCTATGTACATGGTTTTCACTTCATGAACAAAATAAACATCGATACAAATACAGCTAAAGGCAAGCACAAAGCCAAGATAAATAACGTGTCGTATGACCAATATGAAATGATAAAAGGGGGATTAAACTTTACCGTTAGTCAAAGTGGCATCATAACATCGCTTTCCGGTTCTTATTACGCTAATGGCCAGAACAATCAAGGTATTTTCGATATTTTTGAAGTGAGCAGAGATTCAAATCATTCAATTACGAGTATCAAAAAGATTTATAAGATATATAAGAAAAACGATGAAATAGAATATACATACAATGCGACACAAACATTAGATAACGCTACGCTTTGCTTCGATTTTACTAAATGTGACACAGGTTTAGTAAGTTACCGCGCCTATTATTTTGAATTTCCTGTTAGGGCTGGAGATTACGTCATTGGAAAAAGAAGTGGGTCCAGACCACACGAAGCCGATAACAACGCCTACCTTATGTATCTCGACATTGGTGCTAATGCCGGTGGAACAGAGGGTGCTAAGGTAGACCGTACGAAGGTATACGAACTCTTAGAACAAATTAGTGAAGGTTTTACTTATCCTACAGGCGTTGCTATCGTTGATTTTGATAATGCCGTTAATGATGTTAAGAAATTAACCATAACGGTTGGTTCTACATACTCAGGAAAGGTTACCTTTAACTATAATGGAAACAACAACGCTCAAATAAGTGTCAATTCGTCTAATTCTGATACAGGCCTCGCTTTTTTTGATGAAAATATGACAATCAATAACGGAGCCATTACAGATTCCCAAGTCCATGGAACAATCACCAATACAGAAACACAGAGACTTACGTATTTTGATTACGACAAAGAAACGAAAATCACTAACGTCTTAACCTTCTCTCAAACAAGAGAATCTTCCTCCTCCGCTTGGGGTGAAACAAAGAGAGAGGATTATCAATCTGGTGAAGGCAACACCACCTTCGTTGGTGTAAATAACCTAACCATTTATAGGGATGATGGTAAATCAACAACGGATTTGCCTGAAATCGTTGTTCCAAAGATAAACAAAAATACCAATGTCTTTAAGCTAAAAATGTTAACTCCATTAGAACAACCTCTAGAGGCCAACTGGTTGCCTTTAGGAAACATCCCAACAGAAGAAGACGCGGCCAATTATTATTTCACCTTAACTGGCTACGACTTCACCTTGAAAAAAAGTACTGAAGCTTTAAGTCCATCCGATTATTCCATCACAAAGAACGCCAAATACACATTAAGTATTAATGGCGCGACAATCATCTAATCTTTCCTTTGATTGATATATGTCCTGGCTTATTTCCTGCTAGCAAGCCTTTCTTGGCTCAATTATGGTGTCTATTTAACACATCCCTGTCTTCAGCTAAATAGGCAAAGAAAAACACCTGCATCTTTCTAAATTGATACAGGGGTCGCTTATTTTTTACTTTTTGAAATTCAAATAGGTGATGAACTCTTCTTCAGTAAGTAAGGATCCTTTGGCTCCATCAACATAATAAGGCATAGCCAAATCTAAGCAGAATTGAGCCTGTTCTTGGCTAGTGACGTGATTGACAATAGCAATAAGGCCTTTCTCATCAAAGTCGGAAGCCATACGGATAAAGGAAGCGTTAGCTGATTGAGACGCCATAGCGGATTCTAAGACTTGTCTAGTAATTCTCACATAGGTGAAGCCTAAACCTTTAATCTTTTCGGAAGAATCGATATTCGGATCGAAGGAATGAACACTAAAGAAGACACCAAAAGCCTTAGCCGCTTCAATAACTTCCTTTAATTCCTCTTCGTAACCAATAATCTGTTTGGAGTCAACGGCAATCACCAAACAATTCTTAGGCATTTCTCCAGAATTTGAAATCTTTTGAATGGTCTCTAAGAAAGCGGGGCTTAAAACGCTTGTAACCGACATCGTTAAGGATAGATGTTTGATTCCGTTTGGTTTCAAGGTGCTATCCATATAGTTCTTAAAGAAGTCACATACCTTCCACAAAGCCTTTAAGTCTAAATCGGTAAGAACGTTGTTCTTTATTGCCACAGGCAAGAACTCTTTCTTGTTAATTGGTTCGTTGCCAATACCCTTTAATCCTAGAGTAAATTCAATCCCAATCGTTTTACGAGTCACGGTATCTATAATGGAGCTAAGACGAGTTTCAACTTGATTATGGGATAAGCTGTCCTGTAAGAGTTGAAGGACATATTCTTTACGGTCCGCTTTACGAAGACGATTACGGCCCACTTCACAAAGATAACCAGGGCCAAACTTATAAGAACGCTCTAATTCGCTTTCTATGAGCGAAATCATCTCAAAATTGGTAGAGGCTTCGCTTGGATAGGCAATAGAAGCGTAAGATACCTTTAAATGCGTAGAATCACCATTGATTTGAATAGGTGAAGCAAACAAGGAAGCAATTTCTTCAGCAAAAGCGATAAGCCCCATCTTATTCACGGACTTAAGAAGGAAAGAGAAAGAATTGTTATTATAACGATATAGCAAGTTTCCATATCCTTCTTCCTGAATCATTGTGACGACATTTTGAAGAATACTATCGGACTCATCTTTATAACGTGTTTTTAATTCTAAGAGGTTCTCAATGCGGAAAGAAAGAACAATCCCGTGACCTCTAGAACGAATTTCACGGTTAATCTCGTTAGATAAGGCTTTGACATTCAAAACACCAAGCGTCTTATCCATCAAATTGTTGGAATAGGAGGCAAAACGTTGTTCGTTTTCAATAAGAACTGTAGCGGTATTCCCCGTTTTGCCCTTTTTAGAAAATAGCAAGGTCATTGTTTGTTCATTTGGCCCGATTGCAGGAATAGAACGTTTCAAAGTACCCTTTCGTAATGGACAATCAATACATGGGGAATCCAAACCCATTAAGGCTTTATAACAAAGCTCACCTCGTTTGATATTTGGAAAAGGCTTTAACGTTGTATTAGAGAAATCCAAAAGACGATAGGAATCCGAATCAATCGCATAGATGATGTTGTTCTCTCGGTCCATAAGAGAATTCAAAACGGTTTCCTTATGAGCCGTTTCTCTTTCTTTATCGACGGCCACAACCATGGATGTTACCAAGCAGAAGAAAGAGTCTACACATTCTCTTTCCATAATGTCCTGCCCCGTTTTTTTAGAAGAAGAAACAAGATAAGCAAGAGCTTTCTTCTTTCCAGAAAAGACCATTGGATAGAAAACAACCGTTTTAGCACCAATGGATTGCATTCTTTCAGAGATTTGATATGGAAGAAGAGAGCAATCATTCACAAAGAAGAAACCATTCTCACCTACAAAGTCAAAAATAGGGTTAATGAAGTCCCCTCTAATTTTTTGAGCATCGGCAAAAAGAGACATGCTATGGTTGTCGTTTGGATTGGTGAATTTTTCGACCAATAAAGTATAGAAATCGCTGCAAGAATTATAAAGGAGGACGCCCCCAGTAGAGAATTCCATAGCGGAGCAATAATAAGAAATAGCCTGAGCAAGTACGTCCAATTTGCTTCCTTCGTCTTCCGCAGAGAAGAAACGTTGAAAGAAAGTTTCATTCGCATTTAAAAGAACTGCTCTCTTTGGATTATCCGACATGCTAGCAGAAGGAATCGGAAGGCTCGTATCACCCTTATTAATGATGATAGGTTCCGCTTTTTTAAGACTCTTTTCCGTTAATGAAAGTAATTTCGTCTCAGAAACATCTGGGAAAATAGACGCGGACAAATTAGCGGAATAGAAAAGAACGATACCGCTGCCTTTTTCAATCTGAGTGACATTGAAAGAACGAACGAATTGCTCACATAAAGTGGTAAAGACTTTTTCCGTCCCGATATTTTCGACATAAGCTAAATAAGAACCGTTTGCTTTCTTACAAATCAAAATAGGGGAAAAGATCAAACGAATTTGGCGAAGAAGAGCTTCATCAACATCATCAGGAACAGAATCCCCTCCTTCGGCTTGAATTGCCACCAAAGCGCTCATAAAAGAAGAGGAAGAAGATATGCAATCATGTAATTCGTTAGGAAAGTCCCCATAACTACAGAACGTTTCTTCCGTATACTTTTTTTCTGTTTCTTTTCTATGAAGCTCACTCGATTTCGCAATCATGGAATTAACAAGACGTTGGAGATCGCTTAAAGATTTATTGTGGAACTCTTTGTTACGTAAACGAACACGACCGCTATTTAACGCATCAAATTGTTCACGGAAAGAAGCAACAGCTTCATCAATTTCATTTTTAAAATATCTGCCAACGAAAATCAAATATGCGACATAAGCGGCAGAAAATAGAATGAAAAGAAGAGCACAGACGAGAAAGAAGATCGCCAAGTTAAAATTAAGACGGGCATAAACAAAGGTAAGGACACTAAATAGCAAAGCGCCGCTAAAAGATATGCTGCCAATGATAATAAGGAGCTTCGTATTTCTTGAAAACTTAAAAGAAAGAAAATCTTTTATCTTCTTATTGTTGCTTGTTTTCATCTTTCGCCTCCTCTGAGAAGTTAAAGTCGGAACGGTTATTCAAAATTAATTTGATAAGCACGCGTCCGATAATGGGAGTAGTTTCCAAAGCTTTTCTTTTGCAATTTAATAAGTGCTCTGGGTTGTCCAATTCCATTGAGACCGCACGAATTGTAAGTAAAGTTCTCTTTCGTTCATAACAAACAAGAGCAATGCCTCCACTGGATGTATCGTAAGCACGAATCATGCCTTTCACATAAGCATAATGTTCGTCTTTAATCTCTTCGAAAGTCTTTGAATCAGTATGAACTGCTTCGCCAGAAAGAAGATATCCTCTTTCTGCAAAAGCGCCTCCTCCCACTTCAAAAGAAGCGGATTCCGCTTGAGCGTTGATAGAGCTTTCAAAGATAAAGAATTCAGGCATCCCCGGGATTTGGCCATATGCCGTATTCATCATCGGATTATAACGAATTCCATCGATATAATAACGATCTGCGATAAAGATGTCCCCTTGATGGAGTTGTTTATCCAAAGAAATAACCGATCCCGTATTAATAACAAGATAGGGATCGTATTTATCAATCAACATATTCGTGACCAATGCACTACGGATATTTCCATATCCTGTTGCAGCAATCACAATTTCATCCATGCCGAAATTTCCTTTATGAACTTTTACTCCATAAGGAAGTTCGTCAATGGTTTCGCCATTGGTAAAACGAGAAATGTAGTAGAGGATATCGTCTTCAGTTTGACCTAAGATGGCAATCATTTTTCATCCCCTCCTTTTTTGGCACGTTTATTTGTTTTCTTTGTTTCTTTTCCTTTCACTTCTTCAAATTTGTTATGGTCTAGAAAAGCTTCAAATTCACTTACTTCCAAAGGCTTTGCAAAATAATAACCCTGGATTGCGTCCAAATCATGTTTCTTTAAAATGCTAACTTGGCTTGGGTTTTCAACACCTTCGGCAATAACGAACATCTTCAAACCATGGACTAATGAAATAATAGAAGAAACCAATGTTTCAGATGTTTTATCCACTTCGACGTCATCAATAAAGGATTTATCCAATTTCAAAACATCGAAATCAATGTTCTTAATGGCGGATAAAGAAGAATAACCAATACCGAAGTCATCAATGGAAGTGCTAAAGCCAAGGGATTTAATCTTTCGAATCACAAAGCTAATAAATGCCGTATCTTGAGCAGCCAAAGATTCTGTTAACTCAATTTCGATGGATTTTGGATCCACGTTATATTTTTGAATGGTTTCCGCAAAGAATTTAATCAATCCTGGATCGTAGATTGTACGACGGGAAAGGTTCACAGAAACAACAAGGGGTCTCCTCTTTTCCTTTTTCCAACGAGCTAAATCAGCGCAGACTGTCTCAAAAACATAATGGTCAATGTTTACGATTTTGCCTGAGGCTTCTGCATAAGGAATAAAAGAAGATGGTGGTAGATACCCTCTTCTTGGATGTCTCCAACGGATTAGAGCTTCCGCGCCATAATAACGGTTCTCACGTAAGCTCCATTTCGCCTGATAATAGATAAGGAATTGTTTCTTTTCCAAAGCCTGATCGATTTCCAAAGATTTCTCTTTTTCAAAATCTTTGGTATCTAACATGTGCGGATTAAACAATTTGATATCGCCAGAAAGGCGCATACCTGCATCATAACTTGCAGCCGTGTTAGCAAAATCAATCGCCTGATAGACGTTTTGATCGTTTTTGATAATATTCGCGCCTATCATCGCAAAAACCATTGGTAAAGATGGTCTTCTAGCAATCTCCGCATTCACGTTTTCAACAATATCTTGAAGAGTGTGGTAGAACTCCTCTTCATTTTCTACTTGGGCATAGAAGAGGAAACGGTTCTCACGATTAATGCCGTATCGCCAATTCTCTTTCCCTCTGATCTTTTTTTCGATAGAGGTAAGGAAAATAGCATTCAAAATATAGATATCCGTTTGGCGGAAGGTTGTAATTGGCTGGTTATTAAAACCATGGATATATACCATAGCATTCATTTCCAGCCTACCATCATCCGCTTTATTCATAAGCGCGGACATCTTTCTTTCGAAAGTTTCGTTATCCCAAATCATCACATCATCATCAAAAATACTTTTAATCCAGATTTGACGACGGAAAATGGATTCTCTCTCAATGAATAAACGGAAAACAACCACCATAACAACGACCGTGAAGAAATAGCAAACCAAAATTAGGACGACATAGCTCGTATCCGTCAATACATCCCTATTGGAAATAACACCGGCAGAGCAAAGAATAACGCCAGAAACTAACAAAGCTAGAACAACAAAACAAACAAGAATCCAATTACGTAAGAGATTAATTCTTTTGTTCATTTTTATTCCTCCCTGCCCTCTTTTCTTCTTTTTCCATTTCCTTGCGGAGTTTTTTCTTTTCGATTTCCTTAGCTCTCTCCATTTCGTCACGAAGTTCTCTTTTTAGATTGTATTTCTCTTCAAATAGAAGCATTGCTTTTTCATCATTTCGATCAATACCTGCCTCATCCATCGCCTTATAAAGTTCTTCTTCGTAGACCTTTTTTTCCTTTTTATATTTTAGAATACTTTCCGTAACACTGATAGCCACCATAGCAAATAATGGGACAATGATAAGGACAGGAACAAGCCAAGCAGATTTGCCAGCTGCACCTGCCGCTTGAGGGGAAACGTATGTTAAAAAGGAACCGAATGCATCAGAATGAGAGACAACAGTTCCAATATAGTAAGTTTGAGGAACGCTTTCCCAAGGAGTAGAAGGGCAACCTTCACTTGGACAGGACCATGCATGAAGATTATCTCCACGTGTATAGAAAACAAGTCCGTCTTTATCATTTCCGATTTCTACAACCCTATGGGTATCTGGAGCGTTCAGTTTTGGATAATAGAAAGTAATCACATCACCAACCTTAACGTTCTTTGGATCGTCTTTTTTAATAATCACGCCTGTACCTTGATTCAAAGAATCTGGGTTATCTCCTTCCATGGAATCGGTAGCCACATAAAGAAAGGAGGTCCCAAAAACGGATGGGACTCCATAATTCTCTGGCTTAGATTGGCTAACAAGCATGGAAACTTGAACGAAAACCATGAATGCGAGTAAAACGCCAAGGACAATATCTATTATTCTTGAAATGGTCTTTTTCATTATTTAAGTTTTCCTTTCAAGACAACTTTCTTCGCTTTAGGACTCTTCCTTGTCTTAATGAAGACATAGTTCTTTTCTGCTCTAAAAGTAGGAACGTTCCGCACGAATTTCTCTTTCTCTTTTTTAGGGGCCTCTTCCTTCTTTGTTTCAATTAAAGAAGCGGGAGTTTCCTCTTTTTCAGGAAGAGAGACATTTTCGATAGGTTTTTCTTCTATTACAGGTTCAGGGATTTCTTCCGGAATGATAACAGGGGTCAGCTCTTTTATCTCTTCGTTAGGAGAATCAACTACAGGCTTAGATTCATCTAAGAGAGGAAGATTCACTGCATCAGAAGAAGATTCTTTTTTCTTTCTAGGCTTTCTCGTTACTTTCTTTTCCTCAGGTTTCGTTTCCTTTTTCTTTTTCGTAGATGGTTTCTTTCTTTCTTTTTTCTCTTTAACGGGTGGAAGAGCTTCCTCGCTAGGTTTTGTTTCTTCTACAGGTTCTACTTGTTCAATGATTTCTTGAGGGACTTCTTCAATAGGTTTAGAAGGTTCAACTACTGGATCGGTTATTTCCTCTTTTGGTGCTTCATTCACCACAGGGGTCTCTTCTTTTTCTAAAAGAGGTGCTGTTAGAACTTCTTCGCTAGGTTTTGTTTCTTCTATAGGTTCACTTTGTTGGACTTGCTCTATTGGAGTTTCTTCAGAAAGAATGACAGGGGCTTCCTCAATTCTCTTTTCTTCTGGTTTTATTTCCTCTATAGGTTTCTTTTCTTCGACTGGTAAAACTTCCTCTATAGGTTTCTCTACTAGAGGTTCAAGTTTGGTTTTCTTATCGTTTTTAGCCTGACGAGTGACAGAACGACGTGTTTTTTCTAATTCTTTTTGCTCTTTTAAGAGGGCTTTCTTTTCTTCAGCTTTACGTTTTCTTTCTTCCAGGGCTTTTTGTTTAGCAAGTTCTTTTTCTTTTGCTTTTTCTGCTTTGATACGAGCTTTTTCTTCCGCTTCTAACTTCTTTTGACGTTCAACGGCTTCTTTTGCAATGTCTTTGTTCTTTTGTTTTTCTATTTCTTCATCAATTAGGGTTTTCTTATATCTTTCTTCACGAAGATTTTCTTCTAAAGCAAGGCGTTCCTTTTTAGCCTCTTCAGGAGTTAAAGCCATTGGAGAATAACGTTTCTTTTTATAGGCAGGAAATTGATCATAAAGGAATTTCCCATCGTAATATGTTTCATCTTCTAAGTTGAAAAGAACCTTTGGATTAACAACACGGTCTTTGCTCTTCTTAGGATTGATAACTTTGTTTTTCACACGGTTGCTACGAAGAGTAAGAATGTCTGCCATAACCAAGGCTAAAATCTCTTCAAAATAAGGCTGAGAGAACTCTTGTTCGGTTTCTGATACGTTATAGGAAACGCCTAATTCCGTATAGGCATCCACGAATTTCCATAATTCATAGGCTGCATGATAATGAGGGTTTTTCACGATGAGGTTGGTCATATGAATAGGGTTCGCCACGTCTTTTGCACCCTGCATCTCCGCCATGAAAGGAGAACGCATATAGTAAGCGCAACGTTCTCTTAAAGAGGCAAGACGTTGTAAGACGTCCTCATTCTTTTCTTTATTCCCGCCATCTTTTGACGGGGTAGACACTTTGATTCTTGAATCGATTTCGTATTTTGCTCCATCAATATCCGAAACACTTTTAATGAGCAAAAGATCAGAGTCTAATGTTTCTCCATGGTCTTTAATAAAATTAAAACGTTTCTCGATGAAGAGGGAACATTTCTTAATCAAGGTCATGACAAATCTGTTTTCATAGATTTGCATATCGATTTCTGCATGGATGGTAAGAATCTTTTCTGGCGTGACATTCCCTTTTTCATCTACGGAATGAACGAATTGGGTATGGGAAGCAAGGTGGGTGATGGATTGGGCATTGATCTTCTTTGCTAAACCCGCTTCAACGAGCTCTGGCGATTCTTTGATGAAGGTACGTGGGTTGGTAATAATTTGATCGATAGCGTTAAAGCCTTTCTCTAATTCATCAACGAATTTCCCATCGAATTTCTTGCTTTCAAAACGTTCTGTTTGACGAACATAGTTCTTCCCTTGTTCTCTAACTTGCAAAAGCAAAGACTGAAAAGAAGACGAAGAAGAAACAAGGTTCTTCATTCGCGCAAGGTATGCTTTCTGAGCATGATTCAGTTTTGCTTTGGGGGAAGATTCTTTTGCCATATACGTTTAGATTAGGAATTCATTTTGATTAATAATTTGATCTTATTCTTGGATAACTTAAATTCGCCTTTGCCAAAGAGTTTGGTAAGTTGGGAATCAAGTTTGATTAATTCGTCACGAAGGAAAGCGACGTTAAGGACTTCGAATTTCTTTAAGATCTTTGATTCGAAGACGTAGTCGACAGCGCCAAGCTCTGTTCCTCCACAAGCAACATAGCAAGGAACAAATTCCGTGAGTTGCTTCATAATACGGTTACCGAAGGCAAGACGGAAATGTTCAATAACATAAGCGTCAAGTTCTTGGAACTTCTCGAGTGTTTTAGAAGATAATGGGTAGTCTTGCTTTGCGTTATCAAAGAGATTCTTCAAATAAGCATATGGAAGAGGAAGGGCTTCGGTGAAAGGTGCTTTAAATTCCACACCTTTGTTATCAAAGAAGAGAGACATAGCACGGTCATAAACCTTATCGGTAATCGTGAAAGTGGAGTCATCGTTATTCGCTGTACCGACAAACCAAATGTTTTGTGGAATAAGAAGCCTTCCATCGTTAACGTGTTTTGGATCATCGCTACGTGGAGCTGCGACTAAGGAGATATTCCATTCAGCCACGTTAGGCATTTCCATGATGGAAAGGAATTCGGCGAAATAATATTCGATACGGGCTAAGTTCATTTCATCGAGAACAACCAAATTGATATCATCGCGATATGTTGCTTCATATATAGCGCGTAAGAATTCCGTTTCGGTGAATTTATGAGTGAAATCGTTATAGTAACCAAGTAATTCCGAACGGTCTCTCCAAGATGGTTGGACAGAGCAAATAGCCGCGTTATGTTGGAAGAATCTTCCTAACGCATATGGCAAGGAAGTCTTACCTGTACCAGAAATACCTTCGAGAATGATGATTTTTCCTGTGCCCATAGCCGCAAAGAAAACACGAATGGTATCAAGGGTGTAATAAAGCCCCATCTGGGAACAAGCAAAATCTCTAAATCTTGCACAAATACCAGTTAAATCGATATTCTGGGCATCTTCTGGCAAGGTGGTCTTGAATTCTTTGCCTGCATATTTTTGGTCCACCAAAGTAAGACGAGGGAAACGAACATCGTTTTCATCAGTTTCTTCCTCTTTGGTTTCTTCTTTCTTTTCTTCTGTTGGTTCAAGGATTTGATTACCTTCTCCAAGATCAGGAGAATTCACGCCAAGTGAACGTACTTGAAGTCCTAAAACACGGTCTTTTTCTTTAATGGTTTGATAGAGTTCTAAATTCAAACGTTCTACTTCTTGTTTTAAACGTTCTTCGGAAATACTGCTCTTACGGAATCTGACATATTTTCTAATGAGCCAGAAAATAAGGAAACAAATTCCACCAATAAGTGCGAGCAAAAGAATGGCAAAAAGAACAAAAAATATCCATCCACCTACACCAAAGTTAGGAGAATAGTTAGCAAAAAGAGAATTGTATTGGGCGAATTCATTTGGCACTGGTCCCCAAGGATCAGCCCATCTCATACGGAACCAAGTTCCTAAATTTTGGAAGAAGGCAACAATCATTTCCTTCAAATATTCAAAATATGCAGCCATATATATTCTCCTTAATTATTATTCTCTATAGGAGCCGCAAGACCACGGAAGGAAAGTCCTAAAGTGAAACTTCCATTGCCGATAGCCTCTGTAACGTCATAGTCCCATCCCTCAAGGTATATTGTAACAACAACTCTCGTGGGTTCTTCTCTCTTTAATAGAGCAATCGGTCTCATGCTTTCTTCATCAAATTGACCATTCTCTTTGGATATGGACATTTGTTCGAGGGTGTAGGTTTTCTCTTGTTTGAAAGAGAGGCCGTTTTCTTTGCTTTTTTCTAAATTGAAACGTTCTATCCCCGCTTTATGGATGGCATTAAAACAAGTAGCTTTTCCTTTTAAAGAAGAATCTGTTTCTTCTGGAGAATCATATACAAGAGTCGTATTGACATCATATTCACCATAAACGATTTCCTTGTTATTTTCATCATAGTCATAATAGCCATCTTTGGTTGTAGCATCTAATATCCCGCCAAATGTCGTATGAGAAGAAGATAAAGCGTTTGGCTCATAGATGCTAAAGCCATCTTTGGAAAAGAAAGAAACACGTGTCGCATTCACGACGTTATCTAAATCTTTTACATCGATCTTCTTACTATCATCCGCCTTTTCGTTATAGGCATCCGCATATTCTTGGTTTTTCTCATGGAGTGCCTTGGTATAGGTTTCATCACGATCAAGGAAGAGATACATGTCTGTATCCCCTTTGAAATAGAACTCAAATTGATAGAAACCTTGTTGGGCAGGATAGGAAGCGTGATAGTCTCCGCCTTTCATATAGGCTTGACGAAGGATAGGAAAGTCTGTCTCGTAATTGGTATTGTCATTTAACCACAAATTTTGATACATGCTAGACAAATCACTAAGAGGGGATCCTGCTTTATAGGCAGGGAAATATTCCTCAAGGATGGTGTCGTTTAACGTATCGTAGTAATGAATCTCTCCATCACGGTCTTTTAAGCCAATCTCTAAAGAATGGCTTTCCTTGATGGCGAAATCCATGAATGAAACCTTCCCTGCTTGCGAAAGGGCAAACCACGCATATGTGCTTGTGACAGACGCACCAAGCGTAAGCGAAAATGCCAAAATTCCAACCAAAAGAAGGTTTCGGTTGGAGATCGCATAATTTTTTCGATAGTGTGGTTTAAAAGGTTTCATTCTTGGAGATGCTAATGAGCCGTAAAGCTCATGGAGAAAGTAAAGGAACAATCTTCTGGCGCCTCTCCTCGACATTCTGGGTCATTCCCCTCTAACCAGGCAACAACAGTGAACCTCATGATCTTACGAGGCTCTAAAGTAATGCCTTGACGGTTAAAAACCGTATAAGGGTCTTCAAAAGGCTCGCAATAACCATTGTTTTGATAGCTATAAGCAGGTCTTCGAAGGGAATCGACGGTACGGGACGTACTTAAACACTCACGATAATCGTTATTCGCGTTTAAGCTCGTGCTTTCTAAAGCGTAGATGCTAACATCATGTTTTCCATTTCCTTCTGCTACATAAGGATTCTCAAATAAGGCTACTCGAAGGTAGGTATAAGGCTGATATGCAGCATTGGTAGGAGAAACATAATCATCGATTGTCATTTGATAATCGAAAATAGCGTCTTCGTTTTGGGAAACGTTTTCGGCGTAGAAGGTGTAGATGAGAGCGAATTCAAGATTTGTCTCTTCTCCGTTTGTCGTGATCGTTTTTGACATGTTATGGGAACCATTTAGGTTATTATCTTCTTTAAGAGTATCAACATATTCAAAAACACGACTGGCTGTTGTAACTTGCGCGTTAGTAAGCCCCTCAGCGGTTAATATTTCCTTATGAGTGCCATCTACCGGCTTGTCTAACAGCTTCATTGTCGAAGGTGCGACTCTAGGGTCCATCTTGATGGTGAATTGACCAGAAACTTTGCCTAAAAAGGAGATGATACCAAGCATCAAAACTCCAACGAGACCAACGCCAGTGACAATCAAAGCAATGTTTCTCTCTTTTCTTCTACGAGCATATTTTGCACTCGTAGGATAAAGAGGAGTATTACCATTGTTTTTCTTTTTCTCTTCTTTCTTATTGTTATTAGAAGAAGGGGTTACTGGTTTCGGTTCTTCTTGCACTATTTCAGGTTTCTTTTCCTCTGCCAAGATGTCGCCTCCAATATGAAAAAACGTAGAGCAATATGAAATCGCTCGATAGACAAACATCCTTTCAATCTCGAAGATAAGCTTTATTGCTTGCCGATGAGTCACTTTTTTCAAGATATCCCCAGGTGTCTGCTATTATCTTAGGAACAAAAAACGATGCCAACCTCGCTGCCACAAAGCTGATTTCGTTCTCACTTTGTTCCGTGGTAGCTGGCTGCCATCTTAGGAAGGCCCTTTAGCTTTGCGCCGCCAGATTTCTCTGACTTTGCGTTTCTCATCAAAAATTATCATCAAGCCAAAGTTCCTTGTCAATATTTTCTCTTATTTGAGTTCCCCGTTTTTTCGCAGTGTTGACCCAAAAAACGATAAAAACCATTA